>Ga0136636_10000252_pt1 | contig 25307 bp, 18 predicted proteins | sample AntDrymUQ8522106_2_FD_104653 | JGI IMG/M metagenome (GOLD analysis project Ga0136636, IMG submission 104653) | Polar desert sand microbial communities from Dry Valleys, Antarctica - metaG UQ852 (21.06) | ecosystem: Environmental > Terrestrial > Soil > Desert | place: Antarctica: Dry Valley... | reverse complement strand
GCAAATATAGTATTTTTACAAATATTACAAAATTATTCCGTCGAAATTTTTGAATGCAAGCAATTTTTCTGTGGTAAAGCCTTCTGCATAGGCTACACCAGAGAGTCTTCCTAAATCTTGTGCTCTATAAGTAAGACTTTCTAAAAAATCTTTGGTCGCAATTGGCGTCATGGGTTCTGTAGAATTTGGATCGTAGAACTGCGTTTTGTACGCTAAACAGGCTTCAATTTTTTTTTCCATATATTCGGAAATATCTACCACGAAATCTGGTGTACTATTTTTCCACTGAATGTAATGGAAAATCTGTTTCGGACGCCAAATTTCTTGATTGATCCCGTCCAGTTCTGTTTCAATCTTTACGAGTCCGGAGAGAAAACAGGCATCTGAAACAAGTTTAGCAGCTTTTGCATGATCTGGATGTCGATCATCCATAGAATTCGCAAAAACAATTTCCGGTTGATATTTCCGGATCATCTTCACAATTTGCAACTGAAATTCTTCTGTATTCAAAAGAAATCCATCGCGCATTTTTAGATTTTCCCGGGAAGAGATTCCCAATATTTTAGAAGCTTCTGCCGCTTCTGCTGCTCTAGTCAGGTTTGTTCCGCGAGATCCCAATTCGCCTTGTGTGAGATCTACAACTGCAATTTTTTTTCCCTCGGCGAGGAGTTTTGCCAATGTTCCGCCACATCCTAATTCTACATCATCTGGATGTGCACCAATGGCTAAAATATCTACTTTCATAAATTCAAAGGTACGAAAAGAGCGTGGTTTTTCTAGGATTAGAAAGGGAATATTGGGGCGGGAGAAGCGAGTCCCTGTTTCATTTTTCTAAAATTATGCTACGGAAGTAAGCTGAAATGATAGGTTGCAATCTTCCTTTTAGCCCCGATTGGAGCAATTGTTTGAGCTCTCCCGATGCATTTGATCGGGAAGCGAGTGCGGAAAGCGGGTAGATAATTGGTAAGATAAAACCTTTTTCTTGCTCCCAAAAAAATTATTTAAACTCTTCGTAAATGGTGGTTAAAAATTCTGCGTAAGAACGTTCCAATTTGGTAATATCGCCCGATTTGAGGTTAATTCCGGGTGTTCCATTGCGATTGGAATTGACAGAAAAGGCAGAGAATTGAAAATATTGCACCGGTTGATTTTCCTGCGCGCTAAGTTTGATTGCAGAACCGAGCAATTTACGGGTAGAAATGGTGTAATTTTCTCCGGGAAGAAGCGCTACTTTTTTAAAAGTTCTGGGCAAAAATTCTACATTATTTTTGTTGACGCCAATCGTTTGTTTTTGATAAGGAGAGGCGATCAAATAAACAAAATTTTTCTCCGCCGGAATATTTTCAGGGGAAGTATAGTACAAATTCAGGCGGTAATTAAAAGGATCGAATTGCGGAATTTCTCCGGAAATGGTTTCTAAAGGCTGATAAGAAAAGGCGTTTGCACCTATTTCTTTTGCTTTTTTGTAGATCAGTCCAAAAACGCGTGCGTCTTCATCTGAAAATCCTTGAATTTCAACTTCGCCCAAATATTCTGCAGTGGTTTTTTGGGGATCAATTTTGTAAAATATTTTATCGGAATTCGTATTTATTTTAACCACTTTATTGAGCACCACGTCTTGGGCAAAAGCGATCTGCAATAAAAACAGGAAGGAGAAAATTATATTCTTTTTCATTGTTGTTCTAAAATGTGGAGGCAATCTTCTAAGGAGTTTTCCCAATGTTTTGGCTCTATTCTATAAGTTTCTTCTATTTTATCTAAAGACATGGTGCTGCGTTTTGGCCTCTTCGCGGGAGTAGGAAATTGCGCTGTGGTAATTGCATTGAGTTTAACTTTCGACGCAGAAAGTTCTGCGATTTTTTCTGCAAAATGAAACCAACTTGCTTCTGGATAATTGGAAAAATGAAAAATCCCGAAAGTTTTTTGTTCAGTTTCGATGATCTTCATTATTGCTTCTGCTAGATCATTTGCATTGGTTGGTTGCCCAAATTGATCTGCAACAATTCCTAATTCATCTTTCACCGAAAATAAATGCAACATGGTTTTTACAAAATTCTTGTTGAATTCTGAATACAACCAGGAAGTCCGCAGAATTATGGTTTGAGGATTACTTTCTAAAGCCAATTCTTCCCCCTTCTTTTTAGAAGCGCCATAAACACTTTGTGGATTTGTAAAATCGTCTTCGGAATAAGAAATATTGGTATCGCCATCAAAAACATAATCCGTAGAAACGTGGATAAAAATGGTTCTGTTTTCCTTACATGCTTCGGCTAGATTTGCTACTCCTTCTGCATTTACAGCATAGGCTTTTTCCACTTCTGTTTCTGCTAAATCTACCGCCGTGTAAGCAGAAGCATTAATACAAAAATGAGGTTTGTAATCTGCAATAAAATCTGCGACCGCATCTGCATCTGTAATATTTAAGGTATCTGAATCCGTAAAATTGAAATCAAAATCGTCTTCATAATCGGGTGCAATTTTTTGGATACAGTTTCCAAGTTGACCATTTGCTCCTATTACAAGTATTTTTTTCATGCTTTATTGGCTGATTTATTCTGTTTTCGAAAATGGGAAACCCTGCTTGCGAAATCTTTCTGATCTAAATTTACCAAAAATTTTCGGAAAAGATCTTTGGTTTCTTCTGGTTGAGATTCTGAGGCTCTCGTTTTCATGTTGAAATAAATTACAGTAAGCCACAATATGCTGTGAATTATTTTGCCGTCTTCACTTTTCATTAAAATTTCTACTTTGGAAAGTCGGTCTCCTAGATCAATGGTTGTGCTGGAAATTTGAACTTTCGCATTGTAGCGCACTTCTTTTAGATAAGCGATCTCATTTTGAACGGTAATCCACGTGCAACCCGTTTTTTTAGTGTATCCTTCATAAGTAAAACCATATCCGTTTTCTACATGATCTTCCCGAGCATTGAGCATATACTCCAGATATTTTACGTTGTTTAAGTGACCGATGGGATCGCAATCGCTAAAACGCACTTTCACAACGGTGGAGATTTCTTTTTCCATATTACAAAATTAAAAAAACCATCCAGAAAAATCGGGATGGTTTTGGTTGAAGAATATAATTCTTAAAGTCCTAATTCTTTTTTCACCAATGGTGTTGCATCTGGACCTGATTTGTAGATCAAAGCAGGAGAATCGATTACAAATTCGTATCCGTTTGCTTTTGCAACTTTGGATACTGCATTGTTTAATTTTTCGATAATCGGTTTTACAGCCGCGTCTCTTCTTTGTGCTAAATCATTCTGAGCAGTTTGCTGAAGTGCCTGCAAATTTTGTTGTTTTTTTTGCAATTCGCCTTCTTTCGTCTGTCTTTGTGGTTCTGTTAATTTTGCACCATCAGCTTGGTATTGTTGAACTTCTTTTTGAAAAGCTTCTGCTTGTTTATTCAACTCATCACCTTTTGTTTTGCTGAAAGTATCTAGATCTGCAGTCATTTTTTTAGTTTCTGGCATTGCTGCCAAAACTGCTTCATAATCCATAGAGGCTAGTTTTTGAGCGCTTGCTACTCCTGAAATTGCAAACATCATAATTGCTGCAAATAATACACTTAACTTTTTCATAATTGGGTTTAAATTAATTTATTGTTTACTAAATTCTATTATTTTTATTGAATTTTAATTTTCTTTTTTGCTGCCTTTGCGATCCATGGACTGTCCTTTCTTTTCTCGAGAACTGTTACCCGAATCCGCATTGTTTTTCTGCGTTTCTCCTTTTTTAGGTGTTGAATTTTTCAGCAGCAAATCTAATACTTTATCTGTATAATCGTATCTTTTTTCAAGGAAAATCACACTGATGTTATTGCTTTTATCAAGAATGATGCCTAGACTATTTTTCTCGGAAACGGTTTTGATGGCGTTCCAGATTTGATCCTGAAACGGTTTGGTGAGAATTGATCTTGCATTGTTAATCTCACCCATGGATCCAAAACGGTTGTTGACCATCAATTTGATCTTTTTATCTAAGTCATTAACTTCTTTTTCTCTTTGCTTTAACTGATCGCCAATCAATAAAACCCGTTCATTTTCTAACAAGGATTTTTTCTTGTCTAAATCAGTTTGCAAAGTTTGAATTTCAGTTTGCCAGCTTGAAATCTGAGAGTTAAGCCGTGTTTCTGCATCCTTATACTGAGGCAGCTTGCTTAAAATATAATCAGTATCCACCACTCCAATCTTCTGTGCATTAAAAAAGCAGGAAGACAAAAGTAAAAACAGGGAAAATAACTTTAACTTTTTCATCTTTTTTCTGTTATAAATTTTGATTCATAAGGAAATGGGTTTTCCAACCGGCAGGTTCTGTACCCATTGTAGTTTTATCAAATCCATAAGCGAAATCAAATCCAATTAATCCAAATGCGCCCATGTAAACCCGGATTCCTACTCCAGCGGATCGTTTCAGCTGAAAAGGGTTGTACGTACCAAAAGAATTATACGCATTCCCTCCCTCTAAGAAAGAGAGTGCATAAATTTTTGCCGTTTGGTTCATTGAAATTGGATATCTCAATTCCAAGGCAAATCGATTGTAAATAGTTGCTCCACCAAAAGGCGTAACATCATCTGTTAATCCACCAGTAGAAGAGGCATTTTCGTACCCACGCAGTGGCACTAATTCCCGACCATCATACCGTCCACCGAACATTCCGGTTCCGCCGACATAAAATCTTTCAAAAGGCGGCGCTCCCAAACTTCTGTTGTAACCATCTAAAAAGCCCATTTCAGCCGTGGTTCTTAGAACCATTTTGCCAACTACCGTATTATAAATATCGGCTTTTAATTTTACTTTATAAAATTCTAGCAGTTTATATTTTTCAATCGGAGCAAGCGCACTGTAATCTTTGTCTGAAAAGAGTGAATACGGTGGCGTAAATTTAATGGTTGCTTCTAAGTTGGATCCCTGCGTTGGGAAAATTGGATCTAGACCTGCGGAATTTCTGCTTAAACCAAGATTAAAACTGAAATTTTTTGCGGATCCATTTAATTCTGTGGTATTTCCAAACTGGAACGGATAATTTTCAAAATCATAACTCTGGAACTGAATTCCGGTATACAATGAAAAATAATCATCCGGCCATCTCAATAACCTGTTTAAACCAGCACTCGCGGAGAAAATATTTAATTTTTGAGTAGCCCCAAATTGATCGCTATATCTTACCAAAGATTGATTAACACTTACAGAAAGTGCAGTCGGTTTTGTACCGAACAACCAGGGTTCTGTAAATGAAATTCCATAATTCTGAAAGAACTGTCCTGCTTGAGCCTGTACAGAAAGTGTTTGACCATCTCCTTGCGGTACGGGTTTGAAATCCTTGAATTTCAAGAAATTTCTAAGAGAGAAATTATTAAAAGTTAGTCCCAAAGTCCCAATAAATGAACCACCACCATAACCTGCCTGAAGCTGAACCTGAGAAGATCCTTTTTCTACCAAAGTCCAGTGAACATCTACGGTATTATCTTGTGGATTAGGAGTGATTTGCTGCCCAACTTGCTGCGGATCAAAAAACTGCATTCCGGCTAGATCAAAGTAGGTTCTTTTAATATCACTTTTCGCGAATAAACTTCCGGGTTTTGTACGCAAAGATCTTAGGACCACATGATCATGGGTTGTTGTATTTCCACTCCAGGTTACGCGGTTCCAAGTTGCTTTTTCTCCTTCGCTGATTCGGATTTCCAGACTAATAGAATCTCCCTGTACTGATTTTTCAATCGGTGTTACGTTGGAAAATAAATACCCATTATTCATATAGATGGACTTGATATCGGAATCATCTTCTTTTCCGCCGTCTTCGCCTACTTTTTTGTTGAAACCTACAGCATCATAAATATCGCCGGTTTTATAGCCTAATATTTTCTGTAAATATTCTGTGGTGAAAGCAGTATTTCCCTGAAATTTAACATCTCCGATATAATACTTTTTACCCTCACTTAATTTCACATTGATTTCGTAGTTATTTTTGGGATTTCTATAGACCGAATCATTTACAATTTTGGCATCCCGGAATCCTAAAGAGCGGTAATAATTAACCAAACTTACTTTATCCTCTTCATATTTCTCTTCTATAAATTTAGAAGGTTTCAAAATACCTTTTATCCCAAATCTTTTTTGTTTGGTTTCTTTGAAAGCTTTGCTGCGCAATTTAGAATCGGTAACACTCTCATTTCCTTCAAATTCGATATGGCTGATTTTGATTTTTCGGCCTTTGTCTACATTAATGGTCCAGTCTACCAAATTGGGATCCTTTGCATTAACTTTATCCTGAATGGTCACCTTCGCATCTGCAAAACCTTTTTTCACATATTCCCGTGGAATATTGGTTTTTAATGTAGAGATAAGATTTTGGGTGATCTTGGTTCCAGGCTTTAGTTTATTGTCTTTTGCCAGTTTTTCACTTTTGGATTTTCCGATTCCTTTTCCGGTAAATTTAACTTCCCCAAGTTCTTTTAAATCCTGCAGATTAAATTTAAGAATGATCTGATCTCCTTCAATACTTTGGATATAAACCTCCACTTCAGAGAAAGCCTGAGTCTCCCAAAGTTTTTTAATGGCATTGCTAATTTTTTGTCCTGGAATTTCTACACTCTCATTTTTATTGAGACCAGTAAAACGTAATATCTGCGCCGGAGTATATTTTTTTACGCCATCTACAACAATATCTTTCAGGATATAAGTTCCTGCTTCATTTTGAGCGTAGACTGGATTGGTATCCTGTTTATTTTGCTCGGGGGTAATCTGACCATAGAAGTGTGCCGAAGCCACAAACATGATGATGGGTAAGAATTTAAACTTCATTTTTTATCTTGCTAACTTTTCTTTTACTATTTATTGTCCAGCTGTTCACTGGTTTTGCCAAATCTTCTTTCTTTGTGCTGATAATTATAGATACACTCGTATAAATCTTCTTGGCCGAAATCTGGCCATAATATGTCTAAAAACTGTAATTCTGCATACGCAATCTGCCACAGCAAAAAATTACTAATCCGCACTTCTCCGCTTGTTCTAATTAATAGATCTACAGGTGGTAAATCTTTGGTATACAAATGATCCTCAAATACTTTTTCTGTAATTTCTTCCTCTTTTAGTTCTCCGCTTTTTACTTTAGAACTTATTTTTTTTACAGCACTCAATATTTCATGTTGCGATCCATAACTTAAAGCTAAAACTAAATTTCCGCCCGCATTATTTTTTGTAATATCAACTACATGCAGCAATTGCTCCTGAACTAAAGCTGGTAACTTTTCTATATCACCAATGACGTGCATGCGCAAACCTTTGGTAAATATTTCTTCTGATTCCAATAGTAAAGTTTCCGAAATCAAACTCATTAAGGTATCTACTTCATCATTTGGGCGTTTCCAATTTTCTGAGGAGAAGGTGTAGAGTGTTAAATAGGGTATTTGTATTTCATTGCAGGCATTAATGGCTTCACGTACTGCTTTTATAGCATGTTTGTGCCCGAAAGTTCTTCGTTCTCCCCGAGATTTCGCCCATCGTCCATTCCCATCCATAATGATGGCAACATGTTTTGGAAGATGATCCAAATCTAATTGATCTTTAAAAGATTGTATTTTAGTTTTCACAATAACAAGGGGGTCTACCAAATGAATAAGTAATTCCAAGCGTAACGGAGTTGATCCAGTCTTTGGAATTGATGTTTCCGATTTGTCTGTTTTCTATCAATTCTGCGAATCTTTGTTCTGCAATTTGTGCATAAGGACTTTCTTGCAGCAGGGATTTTGTACTTCCGGGGGAAAGAATATCTTTATTGTAAGTCACCTTAATATCCTTATCATCGATCACGCTGTAATCAATAGAATCCGAGAAAGTAGGGCGAAACATGAACTCCCCGAAAAGTGCCCAGTTGTAATTAAATTTATATTTCAGACCAACTCCAAACGGAATTGCCATGCTAATTTTTTTTCCAGACGTGTACGTGGGAGTAGTTTCAAAATCCTGATCATTGGTTGGAGCTTTAGCATTTCCACTCGCATCTCTTCGAAAATCGTTTTCCACGCTTAATTGGGTAACATTAGCATACAAACCTCCAATCCCACCAAATATGTAAGGACTGATTAAACTTTTCTGCTCATTATTCACAGGGAAAAAATTATATTCAAAAAGAACATCTGCTTCCATAATAGAATTGGTTCCCCACAATTTCCTGTTTCTACGGTATTGTTCCTTTGCCACCGCATCTACAAACTGAATATTACTTACTCCTAAATTTAACCGCACCGTCTGGTAAGGATTAAAATTCATTCGGTACAAAATTCCGCCATAAAATGGAACGCCATAGTCCGCTAAACTACTTGTAATTGGTCTTTGGAAAACATAATTGGTTCTACCTATATCACCAACTAAGTTACTCATCCCAATCTGAACCCCCACTTCATGCCGCTGTCCTTTGTAGGAAACGGTAATAAATAGAAGGCTGAAAAAGGCTAGGATAACTTTGTTCTGCATGTATTGCTGCGCGTCGATTTTCATAAATAATTTTGCAAATATAAAACATTTTTACTTTAAGAAAATTCTTAATTTTTAGTTAAATACCCTCAAAAAAGCATAATTTTTAGTATTAAAAACGGCAATTCACTCGTTTTATGATTTGATTAAAATCAAACCCTTGCAGCGGAGGGTTTGAAGCACTAATTTTTATTAAAAATTTTTCTAAATTTATTCCGAATTCTAATGAGAGTTGGTTCTTTATAATTCTTGTCTTCATCAAAATAGCCATACCCATATCCGTACCCATAACCGTACCCATAACCGTAACCGTAACCTTGTTTTGTCTGAAAATCATTATAAACCAAACCAAGATTTTTCACTTCATGTCTATGGTATTTTTCGGTGATCATTTTCAACATGTATTTTTCTGTGTATTCATGCCGGACAATATAGATACTTGCATCCGCAAGATTCATTAACTCAAAAGAATCTGCGACCAAACCAACTGGTGGAGAATCAATAACGATGAAATCATAACGCTTTTTCAGCTCCTCAATAAATTTAATATTGGTTTCACTCATCAGTAATTCCGACGGATTGGGCGGAATTGGACCCGAAGTAGCTACATGCAAATTAGGGATTGAAGTTTGATTGATGATCTGGTCCATGGTTACTTCTCCCGTCAAATAATTAGAAATTCCGAATTTGTTATCAATTTTAAAATCTCCAAAAATTTTAGGTTTTCTAAGATCCATTCCGAGCAGGATCGTTTTTTTGCCACTGAGACCCAAAACTGAAGAAATATTGATAGAGGCGTAAGTCTTTCCTTCACCACCAACGGAGGAAGTTATGAGAATCACTTTTGATTTACCGTCTTCTTTATGCAGAAATCTTAAATTGGCTCGAACACCGCGGAAAGCCTCAGAAATAGAAGATCTGGGTTGCTCAATGACGGTCAAATTATTTTCGCCGGAATTTTTTCCAATAACACCAAGAAGGGGAATTCTGGTAGCATGTAGTAAATCTTTAATATTACGAATTCTGGTATCTAACACCTCCGAAAGTGCTAAGATCAGGGCAGGTAAAAGAAGAAGTCCGCCAATTAATCCATATTGTACTGCTGCAATATTAGGTCCGATTGGAGCTTGTCCCACATTTTTGGCGGCATCAATTACGCTGATATCAGATTTATTAGTGGCCACTCTTATTTTGGTTTCGTTTTGCTTGGAGAGTAAGCTGTTGTAGATGGCTTCAATCATGTTATAACCTCTTTCCGCATCTACATATTTTCTTTGTTTTTCCGGATATTCCGTGAGATCGATATTTTGCTGTGCGATGAGGCCATCTATTTTAGAAAGTTCATTTGCATAGGTATTGTAATAATTTTTTATAGTTCCGGTGGAGTTTCCTCTTGCTTCGTTAATGAGTCGGCTTATTTCCCGCATCGGTTCAGAATTAGGCGTGTAAATTAAAGCCAGTTCCCGTTTCTTTGCATAAAGCGCTTTTAACTCAGAAATGGTAGCATTAAAGAGTCCATCTTCAATCCCTGCTGCATTGGTACTGATCATGCGGTCTAAATTCTGAGAATTCAAAGTGTTTCTGATCGTACTTAAGGAATTGATATTGGTGACGATCACAGCCTTTCTGGTTTCTAGATCTTTTATCTCTTTAAGGGCTTTTTCATCTCTATCTTTAATGTCATAGAGTCCTTCTGTAATTTTCATTTGATTGAGAAAATTGGCGCTGGAATCTAATTTCTTTCGAATACTTGAAAGGTTTTTTGCTAAGTAATCCTCTGTGTTTTTATCCACCGTGTTCTTGTCAATCATTCTTTTTTTCTGAAGTTCATCTACAGAAGTATTTAAAAAATTAACAGTTCCATTGAGGTTAAATCCTGATTTGGTAATCAGCATGATGGAATTTATTTCCTTATCAAAATCCACAGCGATGCTGGAAACCAAACTGTTGACAGAATTGTTTACCGTGGATAGATTGATGATGATATTATCAAATTTAATTTCGCTTGGCGTTGGATTTTTTACCAATTTAAATTTCAGATTTGGCGAAATATACCATTCATTGAGTGAAATCACTTTGTTCTGAGGACGGGAATACGCTGGAATATTATGAAAACCCTCGGAATTAAAAGAATACAAAGAAGTGGTTTCTCCCTTTTCCGGCAACTGAACTTCAAATCGATCACCTCCTTTTGGGATCAGGGAAATTGGATAGTTAACTTGCTGCAAATGCGCGCGATCTATTTCTAAAAAGATCGGCGCATCAAATTTATCCAGATAGGTTTGTTTAATGAGACCTTTGGTAGAATAATTAATAAAGAGATCTAACTGTTTTACCAAATATTCATTGTGTGAGCGGGAAAGAAGCATTTTTTTCAAATAAACCCCATCTTGGTTTCCACTTTGTCCCCAAATGAAATTGATCGACTGATTAGGCGTAAAATAACTTGCTGTATTATTAGAAATGCTTAAAGATAGACTAGACGCATAAACGCGCTGCGCGTAATATTTGCTGTAGACCCAGGAGAGGGAATACCCCAAAATACCCATGAGAACAAACCAGTACCAAAATCTTAAAAGATTCCGCACGAAATGCTCCATGTCAAAAAAAGCAAAAGAACCTTCTCTTTCCGTGGATGGTATGCTTGAATTGTCCTGTGTTTCTTTTCCCGGAATCATGCTATAGTCTTGTTAAAATTAAGTACACCGATATGGCAGTTGTAAAGAAACTAACTGCGGTTGTGAGCGTTTGAATAGGATCTTTTCCTAAGCCATTAATACTTTTGGCTCTTGTATTAAAAAAAATCTCGTCTCCATTTTGTACGTAGTAATATGGAGAGTTCATAACATCTTCCCGGGTTAGATCAACTTTTGCCACTTTTATTCCTTCCGGTAATTTTCGGTGAATCACAACATTGGTGCGATCTACAGTATGATTAAGTCCACCATTAATTGCTAAAGCTTCGGTAAGAGTAAGTGTATTTTTATACGCTTTCTTTTCGCCTGTAACAGCTATAGACTCTATATCTCCTAAAATGTAGTAGGTAATTCCATCGGTATTTAAACGAACTTCTGATTTACCATCTAAGAAATTTTCATTCACTCTATTTTGTATTTCCGCAGAAATTTCTTCTATCGTCCTGCCTTCTGCTTTCACAAAACCAATTCCCATGATATAAACATCTCCTTTTGAATCTACTTTTAAACCATTAAAGAAAAAAGCGGGATTTCCTCCTTGTCCACCTCCTTGTGTGCTTCCTTGACCTCCTGCAGCTGACCCTGTCCCAGAGGCATTTAATCCGCTATAAAATTGAGCGGCATCTCCTTTTGGAGTTGTAACAATGTTGAGTGTTAATATATCATTTTTTGTAACTCTGTAGATAGGAACATTATAGGGAATTAAACCTTCTTCATTCAGAACCAAAGATTCACTTGGCTGCATGTACCGAACATCTTTTGTTGAGATACAAGCTTGTAAGAGTAACGATATAAGAGAAAAAAGTAGAAATTTATTAATTTTCATCAGGTAAATTTAAGGTGCAAAAATAGCAATTTATTAATTAGGATTTCTCCCTTAATTTTAAGATTAATTTCGGCAGATAAGCGCCTATAAATCCAATTATTAAGATGATTAACAGTAAAATATTAACATTAAGATGGCGGTAGTAATAAGCGATTCCTATAATGAGGAAATAGTATAAAATAATATAAAAAGTGGACCGTCTATGCGTAAGACCCAAATCTAACAGCGAATGGTGAATATGATTTTTATCTGCTAAAAAAGGCGATTTTCCCGTAAAAATACGCAAACAAAATACGTTTAGCGTATCAACAATCGGCAAAATTAAAATAGCAACCGCAATTGCCGGAGCCGTTTGTAGATAATACCTGGGAACGTCTGGAAGTTTTTTGTCAATAAAAATATCTATAAAACAAATGGTGGTAAATGCCAATAAAAACCCTAAAATCATAGAGCCTGTATCGCCCATAAAAATTTTGTTCGTTCGGTAATTACTTAAATTGTAGTACAAAAATCCCGTAACAGAGCCAATAATAACCGCAGACAAAACCACCAAAGGATAATTATATTCCCCTAAATGAAAATAACTGATTCCAAATAAAGCACTCGCAATGAGTGAATAGGATCCCGCCAAACCATCAATTCCATCAATCAGATTAAAAGCATTAATGAGTACGATAAAGGTAAAAATACTTACAAAGACACTTACATAATAATTCAATTCGTAGATGCCTAGAATCCCAAAAAAGTTCCTGATCCTCACATCAGAACCGATCACGATCAGCGCTGTAACTACAATTTGAGCCAAAAGTTTTTTATAAGCGCGCATCACCACAATATCATCCATAATCCCGATGTAGAGAAGAATGACCAATGAGGCAAAAAGAAATTTATAAATCTCAAATAATTCAAATGCGAAAATAGAGGCACAGACAGAAAGAGAATAAAATATGGCAATACCGCCTAAATTAGGGATTTTTCGCAAGTGAGAACTTCTGGAACCAGGTTCATCCATCAGATTTTTTTTCCGGGATATTTTTACGATGGTCGGAATTGAAAAAAAAGTCAGCACAAATGAAAACAAAAACCCCAAAAGCAGCTTTATATAAAAAAAAGACAATCCCAAATTTTCAATAAGTTCTTTAATTTCTTCCATAATTATTACCAAAGTTGGTTATCATAGCGATCTGTGGTGAATGATCCCTTATGTCCATTGCCTTTACCAAAATAAAAAAACATGGCCACAAAATACGCCATAAATGACACATAAAGAAACTGTCTGGTATTTTCTTTTGCGGCATAAATGAGATTGGAAAGACAAAACATGGTTAAAAAAAACATGTACGCTCCGGGAAGCCGAACTGCAAAAATTTCATTGGAGCGGAAAAAGTAAAATAATGCCAATCCAAAAACCCCCAGATTTCGCATATATTCATACCACCAAACCTGTTTACATCCTATTTTATCGTATCTAATTAAGACGACAATAAAGAGCAATTTCACAATATCATTCAACCCCGTTTCTACCTGTGTTCCATAATAAGTATCATCCATATAACCGATATATGCTCCAGATACATCTTCTGGTGCAATACTGGTGAAAAAACCCGCTGCTACGCGATATAATTCAAAAGGCGAAGTTATTAAGGCCAGAATTAAGACCCAAAAAATTCTTGTGCTGTTCATCGGGATTTTTACGATCCAGTAGGCTGGTAAAAAAACAATAGCGGTCTTATGAAAACCTAGGGCAATGTAGATGCACAAAAGAAACATGAACAAATTTCTTTCCTTTATAAATTTAAAAGAAGCCACACAAACTGCAATTCCCAAACCTTGTCGCATCTGTCCCGAATCCTCAAAAAACATAATGGGCATAAAGTAGAACAGCAGCGCGAAAGTAGGAAAGGCTACGTTTTTATAAATGGTCGTAAACTTAAGCGTTATCGTAATAAGCGCCATGATAAAGGTGACAATATAAAAAGGAAATCCAAAATCAAAAACCAGCTTATTGATCAGTACGAAAATCCATTCAATTTCTTCCGTATTTGGGCGGAACAGGGCTTTATTAAAAACATCGCCATAGGTCGTGTAAATCGCAAATCCGGAAAAAAGCATTTTGTAGACGGGATAATCTGCACCCACATTAATCCGAAAACCAATTGCAATAATCACTAAAATACCCGCAATCCATACAAAAATACTTTGCTTCTTTTCTAGCATGAAAATCTCTACATAACTTGCCACAACAAGAAACAGAAATATGATGATAAAGATAGGATGTAGAATTGGCATCTATAAGCTTGTGTTTTTTGGAAGAAGCAAACGCAATAATTTTTTCTGCTTCAAAAAATAAAGCAGGTAATAAATTAATTTCTTCGGGGGCAAAGATAATAGATAATTTTTCCCAAATCGTTTATACCTTACTATTTCTAAGGTTGAAATTTGATTTTTTTTGCGGAATTGATCTAATTTCTGACTCATTTTCAAATTGCTTGCATTTTCTTTTACAAAAGCCAAATAAGCTAAGAACGTGTAAACTCCTTCTAAAATCTGAAAATTTTTCAGCTCAGATTTTTTATTGGCGTACTGCGATTGCTCAAAATAATACCCCACATCTTCTACGGCCTGTAAAATATCCAATCCTTTTTCTGTATGGGTTTTAGAGATAGAATCTGTTCGTTCTAAATAATTATAAAAATAATCCTGAGTTTGAGCTAAAATTTTACAATCCAAAAGCAACTGCGGAATAAGCTGAATATCTTCAAAGTGAATCCCTTTTTTAAATCTTTTCTTCTGGAACAGTTCCCTTTTAAAAATTTTGTTGCACGCAAAATAACTGAGGTCAGAAAAAACAGAAAAATTTTCTTCCAGAAGCATTTTTTCGGACATATTTGGGATTTGCGTAAGTTTCTGCGCTAATTTTCCCTTTTCATCTACCTTTTGCAAATTACAGATCACCATTTCTGCGCTGTGCTTTTTTGCTAAAGAATACATTTCTGCGAACATATTTTCTTCCACCCAATCATCGCTGTCTACAAATCCGATGTATTCCCCTGAACAATGGTCTAATCCATAGTTTCTGGCATCACTTAAGCCTCCATTTTCTTTCAAAAAACTTTTAATTTTTAAGGGAAATTCAGCCTGAAATTTAGAAATTATTTTTTGAGATCCATCTTTACTGCCATCATCAACTACAATAATCTCAATTTCATCCAAAGTCTGGTTCACCAAAGAGTCCAAACACTTTTTCAAGTATTTTTCTACATTATAAACAGGAACAATTACGGAAACTTTTACCATCTTCTGCTTATTTGATGATTTTGTAGAGAAAATAATCCTTACCGATCGGTCTAATTTGATAAATCCATTTCAAAAGTCCGGGAGCTTGCTTATGAATTGTTGCAATGGGATATGTTTTTACCAGTTCATATTTGGCCTTAAAATCTGCTGTATTTTCTGGTTTAATGGCATAAATTCCCGCCTCACCCGCTTTTTTTCCAATGGTTAAAATGTAATCCGGATGGAAACGGTTCACCGAATTAATCCACCAGTATTTTTCATCTTTTACCATTTCCTCATTGATTCTTTTATTTACCAAACCTACCTCATCATAGGTGTAAAGTTTGGTATAAAAAGGAATTATTCCGGCAGGTTCCAGCAAAATAGAGTGCTCCAATCCTGCTTTATCGTTAATGAGGTCGGCTGCAATTTTCATTCTTTGGCGTTCTTCCATATAACCTATCGTGTAAGATTGTGTCCACTGAAAAACGGAAGAAGCCCCGATCACCAGAAACAAAAGCGGAAGAAGAACTTTCTTTTTTATACGCGCAATTTCCAAAAAATAATACAGCAGTATTGCAAACATAAAAACTCTGGGAATCCAATAATACCAATCAAAATAAGCTTTGAAATAAGCGAAAACCGTAATTTTTACCAAAGCGAAAATCAAAACCGCAAAAAGAATAATTTTAATTTCCCGTGAATCTTCTTTTTCCCTTTTGAAGATTTTAATGGTGATAAAAGCCAGAAAACTTAAAAACGCCAGGAAAATTAAAAACGTAAACAGTCCATATTTTTTAATTAATCCTCCATAATAGGCCCATTGATAAAGAAAAAATTCCAGGCTGTTATTCTGAATTAAATTTTTGTAGGCAATTTTTTTAGCCGTGATGGTGTGATTCACTATTTCTCCAAAATACCAATAATTGAAGCCTATAACCGATACCAAACCGATCAATCCACCCAAAATATAGATCACATTTAATTTTTTTCTTAAAATTAAATCTGCCAAAAAAATAATCCCAAGAAATATAACCGCATCAATCCTTGTCCAGACTAATAAAACAGGGAAAATAAAATAGGCCCATTTTTTCTTTTGAAAAAGTCCGAAATAGAGCAGTCCATTGTAGAGAAAAAACAGAATTCCATACTCCATTCCCAGGACTGAGGCTGTAAGTGCAGGTGGAACCATATTGAGCACGATGACAAAAAAGCTCCGCTTCATAAAATCTGCCGGGAAAATAATTTTGGCAAACCACCATGATCCCAGAGCAAAAAGAATAGCGCTGAAAATTAACAAGGGATAAATAAAATAATCCCCCAACAAAAGCCGAAAAAACGCGGTAATAAATACGTATAAATGAGTGGTGGAGGCAGAGATCCGTTCGTTCCCATTAAAACCAATCACACCATAATCCACCAAATTTCCTGCAACCCGCCACGTAATAAAAGAATCCTCCTGAATATTTTTCGTAAAAAACATAGGGATTTTAATTAAAACTGTAAGTAAAATCAGTAAAAAAGGAGACCTGAAAATTTTAGGTAAAACGCGTTTCATCTTGGTTTTTAATGCCGCAAAATAGTAATTTTAAACAACTTTTCAATTTTACATTATTTTTTTACTTTTTCAGTAAGCGTGGCTCCAAATATCCTCTTTTTGCCGCTTCATATTCTACGCGCGAACATGGCAGCAAATTTTTCACCTCGTCATCGTCCCCGAAATACCACAATCCAGAAAAAGTATCCCGCTGAAAGGCGTGGTGATCCTCGCCAATCAAGACCCAAAATTTTTCAAACTGTCTTTCTTTTGGATGCGATTTCTGAATATTGATGCCTTCTACCAGATGCCAAATCATTTGCGCCAGGAGTTGATGATTTAGAAATACTTCAGAATTCACATTAAAGTTGAAAATTCCTGCAGATTTTAGATTTTCACTTAAGCCAATTTCTTTCATGTATGCACAAATTTCCCTTTTATTCAGGCCGTTTACTTGTGGATTTACAGAAAAACCATCGCCCAAACTTTCTACCGCATCGCAATTAAGCGTAATTAAATCTGCCTGTCTAAAAAAGGGTTCTGTTTTCTCTGTAGAATTCATCATCTCTGCTAATCTGATGATATCAAATTCTACTTCTTTCATTAATTTCACAGAATCTACCGCATTCAAATGCTTTTGATAAGCAAGATGATGGTAGTTTTTGAGAGAAAATGATTTCGAACTGAAGATTTTGGCCAAAAAGTTGGATTCCGTAATTTCTTCCCCTTCATTTGCGAGGGAAATAATATTAGAAATCTGGGTATAGTTGATATTTTTCTGGTGGAAATTAAGCGCAGAAAAAAGGGAAAAAGCCAAGTCATTACTTCCACCCACAATAATGGGAATGGCATTTTTGTAGAAGCAAAGAGAAAGTATTTCTTGCAGGATAAAATGCGTATCGGCATGCGTTTTACCAGAAATTAGATCACCCAGATCGCAAATTTTGGTTTCAAAATCGAGTTTCGACAGCGTAAACAACTGCTTGCGAATTGCTTGAAAACTTGCCATTTCCGCTGTTCCATTCTCTAATCCGCGATAATCTGAACAAAAAACCAGTACAATTCCATTTACTGGAATATCTGTTTCCAGTAACTGACCTAATTGCCATTTTTCGGTTTTCAAAATTTTTGGAGGAAAAAGCACATCTTCAATATTCATGGGAAAGCGAGTGTATTTAAGGGGAAAAGTAATAAAAACAAAAGTAATAAAAAAAGCACAGAAATAATTCTGCGCTTTTCATATTTAAAGGTTTAGTTTTTAATTTTTAATTAGTTTTTTAACCAAGACAGAACCATTGTCCATCATCACCTTCACTACATAAACTCCTTCTTTCACATTTACAGAATTCACTTTGCCTTCTTCTACTTTACCTTTTAGTACAAGTTTACCACTCATATCATACATTTCAAACTGACTTGCATTTTGGCTTTTGATAAAGAATTCATTTTTGAAGGGATTTGGATAAATAGAGAGTGCATTTTCTTTTTCAGTTTCTACCGTAATTTTACTCGCAACTGTAATTACTTTTGGATTTTTAACGGTAGGTGTTGGCAATAAACGGCTCTCGTCCTTAGCACAGCGAACACTCATTCCTGCTTGTGGATAAACACCTGTTCCCGTTTGCATTCTATTTCCTTCAAACTGCAGTGCAAGTGCAAAACCTGTGTTAAGATCCGCTAAAGAAGCGGTCCAAACGCCAGATCTTACAAAGTCTTTTCGGTTTCCGCCCAATTCGCCCATGATTCCATCCCGTGGAAAACTGCCCAAAGAATAGGTAGGACTGTCAAATTTCCAGCCATTTGTTCCTTCTACACTTCCACTGTAATAACTGGTAATATTGTACCATTGATCCTGAATTACACCTGGTTTTCCATAAGCATCATTAACAAAACCATTGTACCAGGGTGAAGTTCCTTTTGATCCTGTATAAAGGTGCGTAAAAGACACATCTGGAACACGCCATCCTTCTGGACATGGATCAAAGGGAGATTTTTTGTCTGCGTGACCCCATCTGTTGTCTGCTTCATTTCTTTCATCAGAAACCCAATCCCGCACTTTTGTTAAGTCATTGGAATAGTGATTTCCGCCATTGTACAGTTGTCCTGTTCCTGGTTGATACATAAAACGCATCGGATTTTTTACAGAGTATAAAATGTTTTCCTGAATTTTTTTGTAGGATTGCGTTTGGGTAGAACCATAATTTGCATAAGCATCCGTGTAATTAAACTGGTAATCCTTTAGATCCATAGTGGCATAATCTGGAACCGACTCTTTAAAGGTTGTACCTGGGTTCCAAATAATTTCAGTTCGTATGCCTAAATATATTTGCTCATAATGTGGTTGAGCAAAGGAAGGAATAGGGTCTTTTCTACCCCATTGGTAATAAAGACCGTTTGCATAACCAGAATCTAAAACTGCACTTTCTGCACCCAAATTTCTGTCCATAAAAGTTGTTTTCAAAACAGGAACTTTACTGGCTGTAGGATTTACAAAATGAAAGGATACCGGGATTTTATTTTCTGTAGTGTAAGTAATTTCATTTTGGGTAGGATCATTTTGTGGAACCCAAATATGCCAACTCCAAAGCGCCGGACTTTCTACATCTGCTTGATGAATTGAAATGACTGCGTTTCCAAACTGCTCTGCTTGAATTTTTATAGAAATCTTTGAAAATTTTCCATCTTTTGGATGGTCATTCATTTTTACTTCCTCAATCAGCGATGCATTAGTAGTCCATAGTACTTTTACTTTTAGATTGTCAGCAGACAGCATTTTATGGTTAGAAAGAAGCTGATTGTACACTGAAAAAGCTTTCGCAACAGGAATTTCAAATTCCCGATTTTCCAGAACCAAGTAAGAATTCGGATCATCTAATCCTAACCGGAAATCTTCTTCATCACTTACAAAATAAGGAGTAGAGAAATTACCAATTTTCAAGATATTAGGATCTTTCATGCATCGCACAGAATTACCTGTTTTCGTAGGTTGTGTTTGATTGTTATAAATGGCATGCAACCCAACCGTAGTAGAGGTTCTAAGTGGATCAGACACCATGGAGAAAGCTCTGGCTCCATCATATCCAAAAGTGGAACTCCACAAACTGGTGCTCGCAAAATTATCTTGAAAAATAACACCAATTGGTGCATTTGGCGCATTAACGTTTGGATAATAAACATAAGCACCGGAAGTTGGTATTTTACCTATATTTCTGGAGCCACCTGCAGCGTTCGTAAAATCCATCCCAATTCCCGGATATACTTTAACTCCTGATAAATTAACGTTATCTGAAGCAGGGAAAAGCTGTCTTTTTTCTACTACCGAATCATCATTATTCCAATCTCTTTTCCCGAAGAATGCCAAGTTATTATTTTGAGTTTCTCTTCCATAGTAAGAGGGAATTCTCCATCCATTTGGACAGGGATCCAATTCAGATTTCAACTCATAAGATCGGCTTTCATTTTTCAAAGCGGTGTTGGAACTATTTCCATTGCTATTTCCTCCTTTCGCATTATCTGACCAAAGATCCCACGTAAAATAGGCTGGACTTGCCCCCGGAATTCTATAGCGGCTGTTGCTAAACCAATTCCCAGTAGCTTCTGTATTGACGATGAATGTGAGCGGATTTGCCACAGAATATTGAATGTTTTTTTCAATTTCATTAAAGGGTCTGATTTGAACTGGAATGGTATTGGCTGGATCTACCTGTGGATGCTTTAAGGTTCCTACCTCTCCAGAAATAGAATAAAAGTGCGCATCTTTATGAACCAAAGGCGGAAAAGGATCTTTTCTTCCCCATTCATACAAAAGACCGCCCGTTTTTTGCCACTCATTTCCTAAGAAATCATTGCTTGTAGCACCCAGATTTCTATCCATATATTCGATGGGAACCACTACGCCATCTACATTTGTTTCTGTACCGATGGAATAATTTACGCCGTTTTCTGGATTATCTGTCACCCAAATATGCCAACTCCAAAATATAATTCCATCTACTTTGAAAGCGACCACAGCGTTTCCTTTTCCTTTTCCTTTATTTATTTTTACCTTAATGGTGGAATCAGAAGGGTTTGCTGCAGGCAAAATTGTTGCATCGTCAATTAATCCAGGAGTATCTTCCCAATAAATTGAGGCAGATTGAATTCCTGCTGGAATCGGTGTGGGTAATCCGTTGGTCTTTAGATATTGGTAATTAGCCCAAACTTCATAAGCTTTCTTTACGGGAATTTCTAGTCCGCCGTATTTTTGCTGATAAGCTAAATTTAGATCATAAATATAGCTGTTCGGTGCTTTTGCGTAATTCACGGTCTGCGCGTGAAGCATTGTTGCTAATAAGCAAAATGCGAGTAAATGAATTCTTATCATAGTAAAAAAAATATCACAAAGTGTAAATTGTTCTATTTTTTTTCATCTATTTGTGTTGATAATTTTTTTTACATCATTAGTTTAATTGATAAATTCATTTGTGTGATGGCAAATATATAACTAATTTTTAATGATAAGCACAAAACTTTTAGTTTATGTATAAATATCATATAAATCATCTAAAAAGAGAATTACACTACAAAACATTAGTTCTGATGAATAACGTTCTTTTTAATAAAAATTACAGCATACTGCTTTAAAATCGTGTGCTTTGCATAAAAAAACCTGCAGATTTGTTAAAAATCGCAGGCTTTAATAATTAAATCACTAACTTTAAATTTCACTTTTAAAGTCTTATTTTTTAGAAACTGTCTTTTTAGCAGGTGCTTTTTTTACTGCCGTTTTTTTCGCAGGTGCTTTTTTCACCGCAGTTTTTTTTGGTTTTTCTTTAAAGGCATTTTTATCCTGTGCGGTGATCCATTTTTTCACCTCATCCAGAGAAACTTCTGCTAAATCTTCTACCGTATACTTCTCATCGTCTTTCGTTTTCGGGATTTTAAAAATATTTTTTCCAAACTTTACAATAGGACCCCATCTTGCATTTTCTATGGAAACTTTTTCCTCTTCCCACTGCTGAATATACCGATTTGCTTCTTTCTCCAGTTTTGCTTCTATGAGTTCATTAATGTCATTTTGACTTAAATTTTCAAAATCATATCGTTTCGGAACATTGATAAAAATAGCTTTAAACTTAATAAATGGCCCGAATCTACCTGTTCCTTTCGTTACGGGTTCTCCTTTATAGGAAGCAATAGGTGCGTCTGCAACTTTCTTTTCCTTAATAATTTCCTCTGCACGTTCCTGAGCTACAGAAAGTGGATCTTCTCCGCGCGGAATACTAATAAAAGTTTCTCCCCATTTTACATACGGACCAAATCTTCCAACTCCAACCGTCACAGATTGTCCTTCAAACTCCTTTAAATCAAATGGAATCTTAAATAATTCCAGCGCATCTTCCAAGTTGATGGTGGCCACATTTTGGGAAGCCATTAAACTGGCAAAAACGGGTTTTTCTTCGTCATCCTGTTCCCCGATTTGAACCATTGGTCCAAATCTTCCAATCCTTACAATAACCGGTTTCCCCGTTTTCGGATCAGTTCCCAAGGCGCGTTCTCCATTGGCACGTTCTGCATTTTCTTCTACACTTGCAATTCTTGGGTGAAAATCTTTGTAAAATCCTTGCAACATTTCTTTCCATTTTTCCTCTCCATTCGCAATATCATCAAAATCCTGTTCTACTTTCGCCGTGAAACCATAATCCAAGATCTCTGCAAAATTTTGGGTAAGGAATTCATTCACTACTTCCCCGATGTCTGTAGGAACAAATTTATTTTTGTCGCCACCAAAATTTTCAGACAGCACTTCTTTTTTAAGATCCTTTTTCAAAAGAACCATCTTCATGATTTCTCTTTGTTGCGGCAAGATTTCTCTCTTGTCAACATATTCTCTATTTTGGATCGTCTGAATTGTTGGTGCGTAAGTTGAAGGTCGGCCAATTCCCAGTTCTTCTAGTTTTTTAACTAAACCAGCTTCCGTATATCTTGCAGAAGGTCTGGAAAATTTCTCCGTTGCCTCAATTTTTTTATAGTCTAAAGCTTCTCCTACAGCTACTTTCGGCAATAATTTATCATTGCTTTCAGTGTCATCATCTTCTGCTTTTGTAATTCCATAAACTTTTAGAAAACCATCAAAAATAATAACTTCTCCCTGAGCTTCAAATTGCTGCGCTAATTTAGGATTCCCAATTTCGATGACGGTTTTTTCGATCTTCGCATTGGACATTTGAGAGGCTAAAGATCTTTTATATATTAACTGATATAGTTTATTCAATTGCACATCCGGGACACTTTTCAGACTAAAATCTGTGGGACGAATTGCTTCGTGAGCTTCCTGTGCAGAGGCAGATTTGGTCGTGTAATTTCTTGGATTAGAATATTCTTCTCCAAATTCAGATAAAATTTGTGCTTTTGCTCCGTTAATGGCTTCTTGCGATAAATTAACAGAATCCGTTCTCATGTAGGTAATAAAACCTTCTTCGTACAATCTTTGGGCGACACGCATTGTTCCAGTAACGCCGTAACCAAGACGGTTACTCGCTTCCTGCTGCAATGTTGACGTGGTGAAAGGTGCAGAAGCAGTACGAGCTCCGGGTTTAGTTTCCACATTCAACACTTTAAAATCGGTGTCTTTTACCTGATTTAAAAAATCTTCCGCCTGTTTTTCTTTTTCAAAATCCTTTTTCAGTTTCGCTGAAATTTCCTGCTTGTTTTCGGTTAGAAATGTTCCCTCAATTTTAAAGGCCGATTTGCTTTTAAATTCACGGATTTCCAGTTCTCTTTCTACCACCAAACGAACCGCCACCGATTGAACCCGACCGGCAGAAAGACCCGTTTTTATTTTTTTCCACAATACAGGAGACATTTCAAAACCTACAATTCGGTCCAGAATTCTTCTTGCCTGTTGCGCATTTACAAGATTTTGATCAATTTTCCGCGGATTATCAATGGCTTTTAAGATGGCATTTTTTGTAATTTCGTGAAATACGATCCGTCTTGTATTTTCTTCTTTTAATTTCAATTCTTCTGCAAGGTGCCATGCAATTGCCTCACCTTCCCGATCCTCATCAGAAGCCAACCAAACGATTTCTGCTTTTTTCACGGCAGCTTTCAGATCCGCCACAATTTTCTTTTTGTCCACCGAAACTTCATAATCAGGCGTGAAATTTTCGAGGTTAATTCCCATGCCTTTTTTTGGCAAATCCCGAATATGTCCGAAACTGGATTTCACTTCGAAATCCTTTCCCAGATATTTCTGAATGGTTTTTGCTTTTGCAGGTGATTCTACGATTACTAAATTTTTGGGCATTCTCGATAATTTGTGCAAAAGTAGAAGTTTTTTTTTAATGACTGTTCATTTTGAATAATTTACTCCTTATAATAGATGATCAATTCTTTAAAATGTCAATTGTTTTTAAACTTTGGATAAAAAGTTTTTCGTATTTATCCACAAGAAGAAAAATTAAGCCTTCCTCGCTCTTCCCTAAGATCTCCGCCGAAACACTGAGATTTTTGACTAAAATTCCTTATATTCGCAAACTTAAATTTGAAAGAAAATTCTTTCTAAACTGATTGAAAATGAAGAAGTTTAACGAATATAAAAATCTCGATTTAACTAAAGTTGCCGAGAATATCACCCAATTTTGGGACGAAAACGAAACCTTTAAAAAATCCGTAGAAAACCGCGCCGGAAAGCCGGAATATGTTTTTTATGAAGGTCCACCTTCTGCCAACGGAATGCCGGGAATTCATCATGTGATGGCAAGAGCGCTAAAAGATATTTTTTGTCGCTACCAAACCCAAAATGGGAAACAGGTTTTTCGAAAAGCTGGTTGGGATACGCACGGATTGCCCATAGAATTGGGAGTTGAGAAGGAATTAGGGATTACGAAAGAAGATATTGGGAAGAAAATTTCCGTGGAAGAATATAACCAAGCCTGCCGAAACGCCGTAATGCGCTACACCGATGTTTGGAATGATCTCACAGAAAAAATTGGATACTGGGTGGACTTAGAAGATCCTTATATCACCTACGAACCGAAATATATGGAAACGGTTTGGTGGCTTTTGAAGCAATTATACACCAAAAATTTATTGTACAAAGGTTATACGATCCAACCTTATTCTCCGGCTGCAGGAACTGGTTTGTCTTCTCATGAACTGAACCAACCCGGAACTTATCGTGATGTTTCGGATACGACTGTAGTTGCGCAGTTTAAATTAAAAAAAGCCCCTGAAAATGCGAGCGAAACCTGGAAAAAATTATCAGCCATCGCTTATCCTGATTCCCAAATTGACACTTCTGAAATTGCGGAAAGTACTTGCGGAGGCGCATTGCACTGGGAAGAATTTGACATTAAGAAACCTCAATCCGATGTTTATTTTCTTGCCTGGACCACAACTCCGTGGACTTTGCCCTCAAACACCGCTTTAGCAGTTGGAAGAGATATCGAATATGTTTTGGTAAAAACTTTTAACCAATACACTTTCGAGCCGATCCATGTTATTTTGGCAAGTGT
>Ga0136636_10000251_pt1 | contig 25390 bp, 21 predicted proteins | sample AntDrymUQ8522106_2_FD_104653 | JGI IMG/M metagenome (GOLD analysis project Ga0136636, IMG submission 104653) | Polar desert sand microbial communities from Dry Valleys, Antarctica - metaG UQ852 (21.06) | ecosystem: Environmental > Terrestrial > Soil > Desert | place: Antarctica: Dry Valley... | reverse complement strand
GTGTTACAGGAATATTGTAGTGATCTATGTGTTCTGGATTATAACGAACAAAAAAGCCCTGTCAAGCCCTTTTTGCTCCAGGAAAGCTGGGATAAGTGTCTTATGGGTTCATGATAGAGTCTACCCACTGTCCGCACCAAAAAAGAGCCGTCAGTTAAAGGAGCACGACGATGATCGACCTTGGACCAATTTTCCGGCGCGAGCGCACGGCCGCTGAGGTTGTAGGCCACCTGACAATCGCCGACCTACGACGTGAGAGCAACGCGCTGATCGACCGCATCCAGCAGCTGATCGTCGATTGTGTCGACGCCGACGTCACGTTCCAGCCCGACGACCCGCACGCGACCGCTGAGGAGGGAAGCGTGGGCTGGACGCTGGGCCACGTCGTTGTTCACCTGACGGCGGGCAGCGAGGAGAACGCGTTTCTGGGCGCCGAGCTAGCGCGCGGTGTCCCCCCGCAGGGCCGCTCGCGCTACGAGACGCCGTGGGAAAGCGTGCAGACGATCGCCCAGGTGCGTGAGCGCCTGGAGGAAAGCCGCCGCATGACTCTGGCGTGCCTTGATGTCTGGCCAGACGCGCCGCATCTCACGCTCGAAGCGGAGCTCTGGCCCGGCGGCCCAAGCATGAATGCAACTGCCCGCCACGCCATCGGCATCGGCCACGGTCACGGCCACCTCGAGCAGATCGCCGAGATCGTGCGTCAGAGCCAGGCGGCGCGCTAGCTCAGCTCTGCACTAGCGCTCCATGGCTGTCAGCAGCGCGGCGCTCAGCTGCTCCATGCGGGCACGATTGACGCCCATATCGCTCTGGCCAAGGCGAGACGCCGAGCGGAAGTGGATGACCCCGGCTGCCTCATCGAAGAAGAACTCGACATCGTCGGGGAAGCCCATCGTGGCACTGCGCGCGACAACATGCAGATAACCGGCCTCGTCGCGTAGTACCTCGACACGGGGCTGTGTGCTCAGCAGCTCACGCAGCTGTTGTTGGGCCGCTGCGGCGGGCACAGCGAACGGCAGCGGCGGCATAGCGTGGGTGGCGTCGCTCGGGTCGGCCTGGGTCGAGACACAGTTTGGGCTGCTGGGGCACGGCGCCAGGCGCCCGTTGCGCACGCCAAGCTCTGGCGGCACGCCGACCGTGCGGGCCTGGAGCGCTAGCGTGGCTACGCCCACTGCCACCAGGGCTACAACACCCAGCGCCGCCCATCCAAGAATCATCAGTGGCTTCACACGAATTGCTCCTAAAAAGTGGCGCGGGTTGCGCCGCATCTGCTTTGTGAACACCTGCACAGAGGCATGGTACCACAGACTGTGCGAAGTTCCCGCGCTCGTCAAAGGACGTTGGAGCCTCAAGCGCTCGGCGGCGCTTGGGCAGCTGCGTATGCCCCGCAGCGTGCTCGCTCAGCGTGGCTGGTCCAGCGGCAGTCACGGGGAATGCTCACGGCTGTTTGGGTAGTCCCAGGGTCCCGCTTCGCTCAGCAGGCGACCAGCGGCAGGTAGACGCTCAGGATGCCGGGGCCGTGGTGATCAACTGCCGCCCGAAAGCCCGCTGTGGACGCTGCCAAACGTGCTGATCAGCCCTCACTCGGCGAGCACCAGCGACCGGGAGAATGCGCGCCTCACCGATCTATTCTGCGACAACCTGCGGCGCTACCTGGCCGGTGAGGCCCTGCGCAACGTCCTGAACACCACGACACTCTACTGACCACGGCGATGAAAGGCCCGATAGGTCGCCGCGAGCGGGATCGCAAAGAGCAGCAGGAAGAGCGTGTTGAGCGCGGCGTTCTCCCAGAAGCCGCTCCAGAGCGACCAGCCGCTGTCGATCACATACCAGGTGGTGAGCGATAGCGCCAGCGTGTCCCAGCCCGCACGCTCGCCGCGCCGGAACGGGCCGAGCAGCAGCGCCAGCAGCGTCACGCACCAGCCGACCATCACCGCCCCCAAGACGCCATAGACGAAGATGACATAATCTGTGGCGGGCGCGCTGAGCTCGATCGGCGCGCGCTGCCCCGAGAATAGCACCCAGCCGAAGAAGCGCTGCATCGGCTCGGGCAGTATAATGAATGCAAGGCCGAAGAGGGCCACGCCGAGCGTGGCGAGCAGCAGCCAGCCCCACCAGAGTCGGCTAACCGTGGGCGACATATACGCACCTTTCTGGATCAAGCGGTTCCTTGCGCCATTCTGCGGCGCGGCCCGCTGCCAGATCCAGACGATACGCTGCCAGATCGTGCCAATTACGAACAATGGACGAGCAAACACCGCCCCTCACAACCGACCGTGCAACCCTCGAGCGTGAGAGCGAGATCACGTTTTTCATCGCCAGCGGGCCTGGTGGGCAGCATCGCAACCGCAACGCCACCGGCGTGCGGCTCGTGCATGGCCCCAGCGGCATCGTGGTAACCGCCACCGAGCGCCGCTCGCAGGCGGCGAATGTCGAGGTCGCCTACGCCCGCCTGGCGCGTCGGCTAGAGGCGGCGCGCGCCGTGCAGGCGCCGCGCGTTGCCACCCGCCCAAGCCGCACCGCCCGCATCAAGCGCCAGACAACCAAGCGTCGGCGCGGTGCCACCAAGCAGCTGCGCGGCCCCGTGCGCGACGAGTAGATCCTCAGGGCGCGCGCTGCTGCCCGAGCCTGCCCGCCGTAGCCAGGAACCAGCCGATCACCACGGCAAGGAAAAGATAGAAGACGCCCCCCTTCAGCACGAAGGCCGGCGCCGCCAGCGCAAGGGTGAGCAGCGTGAGCAGGCTGTGGCCGCGCCACCCCGCCCGCCCCCGCAGATCTACGGCGAGCAGCAGCATGCCGGGCAGCAGGCTAACGCCGAGCAGCACGTAGGCGCCGTCGTGGATGGCCCCCGCCAGCGTGCGCGGGGTGGGCAGGTAGGTCGGGTCGGTCTTTGCGGCGAGCAGCGCCAGGGCGAAGCCAGCCACGCCGAGCGGGAGCGGCCCAAGCGGCGGGCGGCCACTCGCGGCGAGCTGCTGGTGCAGGCCGGCGGCGAAGATCGCGAGCAAGGCCCCGGAGCCAAGGAAGGCGCCGATCATCCAGGCGCCGTCGGGGCTCAGCGCCAGGCCGCTCGGCCAGTCTACGGTGGGCGCGCGCAGCGGGTGCCAGCCCAGGCTGCGCAGAAACTCGCCCTGGCGCAGCGTCAGCACCAGGATGGTGACGCCGAGCAGCAGCGGGCCAACGATCCCGGCCAGGGCGCCGCCCCACGCCCCAGGCCACGCCGCAGCAGCGCCCTGGCGAGGCGTGCGCGCTGCGGGAGTAGGTGGACGTATGCTCACTGTGTGTGTTTCGTTACACGACGGCTCGAGATCTGCACGAGGTTCCTGGCCGGGTCGCTCGCATTCGCAAACGCGTAGCCCTCTCCCCGATGGGTGACACCAAAGTGCAGCCCTTGCTCAGCACTCGCCTGTTTAAACGCCTCCACATCCTCCACATCAAAGACGAGCTTGACGAGCGATTGGCCGCTCTTTTGGCCCTTGCTCGCTTTCAGTATGGTGATGGCGCACCCACCCGCCGGGGAGAACGTGGGGAGAACAGCTATATGAGGGGTACAGCCGAGATACGTGTAAAAACGGGAAGTAAGCGATTTCGTGTATACACAACTGCTACGATTCTTGGTGTGGTGCATCTGAGGGCGCAATAAGCCCAAGGGCAATGGCTTTCCCCATCGCCTCTGTCCGTGAGCGCACACCCAACTTTTCAAGCACTTGGCTTACGTGAAACTCAACCGTTTTCAGCGCTACCTGGAGGCGTTCCGCCATTTCACGATTGCGGTAGCCTGCGGCTAGGAGCGCCAGCACCGTCTGCTCGCGTTCGGTAAGCGATGCGATACTGAGTTCAAACGGCGCCGGTGCCATCATCGGCAGCTGCTCGCCGGTGCAGATACGGCGTGCTGCCGCGACAATCTCACTGCCAGGCGTGGTCTTCGCGAGCATCCCATATACCCTGAGCCTGGCGAACGCCTTGCCGTAGGCGGGGTCATCATAGCCTGTCAGCACCAGGATACGCACAATTGGCGCATCCACGCGCATGGTGCGCGCCACATCGACCCCACTCATGTCCGGTAGGCGGATATCCAAGATCAGCAGGTCTGGCGCCAGCTCGGCAACGAGCTGAAGCGCCTCCTTGCCAGTCGTCGCGGTTCCTACAACGACCAGATCGGGACAGTCCGCAAAAAGCTGCGCGGTTCCCGCTAACATCACTGGATGGTCATCCACAATGATCAGGCGCCACGGCTCCGCACGTTGCTCGGCGGTCATTGCGCATCTCCTAGTGCGGGACCGTGACGGTGACGACAGTCCCGCCTGCTGGTGCCGTGCCTACCGTCAGACGCCCACCTAACGGCCGGAGCCGTTCGTGCATGCCGGCAATGCCCAGGCCCGGTCGACCGCAGGGCACCTCGGCGCGCTGACACCCTTGTCCATTATCCGCCACCTGAAGCTGGATTTGTACGTCGGTGCAGCTGAGCGTGACCGTCACATGCGTGGCGTTCGCGTGCTTGAGGCAGTTATTGAGCGCCTCCTGAGTCACGCGGTAGAGCGCGACGGCCAACGCGGTGGGAAGCGGCAGTTCGTCAATCTGCGCATCGAGCTGGAGGTCAACATTCAAGTCAGAACGGGCGCGGATGTCATTTACCAGCCACGCCAACGCAGGTGTGAGCCCGAGATCGTCCAGCATGGGTGGTCGGAGGCTTGCACAGGTGGCACGCAGTGAGGTGGCAATCTCCGCGACTGCGAGCCGCCAGCGGGTCGTCTGAACCGTCTTTGGCGCCTCAATGAATGCACGTTCGAGCAAGATGGTACGCTGGAGCGGGTCATCGTGGAGGTCGAAGGCGAGCCGTCGCCGCTCGTCTTCCTGGGTTTGGAGCAGTTGTGTGCTCAGCCGTGCCAGGGCGTACTCACGCTCGCCAAGCAACATGACCTGGTGCTGAAGCCGTTCGAGGAGCAGGGCGTTGTACAGGGTGATGGCGAGCAGCGGCAGTAACCCCGCGATAAAATCGGCGGCTTCCGGCGACCAGTCCAGATCGCGGCGCTGCCCTCCAATAGCCAGTGTGCCAACTACCTGTCCCTGCGCACGGAGGATGAATCGCCGCCAGGTGCCCGGTGTGACGCCATTGCGGTCCGATCGTTGCAACGGACGCTCATCGCGGTTCGTGTTCGGCCAACGATAGACTCGCGCTGCTCCTGGTCGTGCCATCAGTGCGAGCGTGATACGAGTTGGCCGGAGTACGGCCCTGATGTGCGTGAGGGCGGTCGCAGTAAGCATCTCCACATCGCGCGCCTGTGCCAGGGCGCTCTGGAGGCGCTGAAATTGCACAGCTGGTGGATCGCCAGCGTGAAAGACCTGTCGCTCAAGCCAACGCCGCAGGGTGCGCTGCGCGAATGGAAAGCTGCCCGCAATGAGCACCACATGAAATGTTGTGGTATGGACAGCCCCTGCTACCAGGCTTCCGCCAGGCGGGAACTGCTGCCGCATCCCCTCAAGGGCAAGGCTGTAACTCAGCAACAGCACACTCCACACGGCCAGCGCGACGATGCTCCGCCGTGCCAACCGCTCCACCCCAAACCACTGTTGGGTCAGCACGGCGAACCCCAGGCTGATCGGTAATGCGACCAGTGAGAGCGCGGCGAGATCCGGGGGAAGGGGGAGGCTCAGGCCGACGATACCCGGCAGGAGCACCAGCAGGCAAAAGGGGACGACTCCACCACACACGCCAAGGACTGCTAGCTTGAGGGCGACCCGCTCACTCCGTCGCTGCGCAGTGCGCGTGAGGGCGATCACCGACAGACCGCACGCGGCGAGGAGATAGCAGAGCATGGTGCCGAAGAGCCAGGGTCGCACCAGATCGTACCAGCGACCATCGCCGAGGACACTGAGTGCATAGCCGGTGAAGAGGAGTACGGCAACACTGGTGCATACGCCGTAGATGCGCCGCCGCCACGCCTGAGTGATTTGAGGAAAGGCCAGGGCGAGAAAGAGCAAGCAGGTCATGGTCGCGAAGCCAACCATGCCCACATGCACGCCGATGAGCGCCCACAATGCGCCGGTGGGTGTCGCAATCGCGGAGAGGAGTGCCAGCGCTGCTGCCATACTCATGCCAAGCAGGGCGGTGGAGCCTGCACCTGCTGCGCTGAGGACAAAGACGCCTGTGCCAACCGCGACAAACAGCGTGGCGATGACAAGAAAGGCGATCCAGCGGGAGCGGAGCTGCGGCGTCGCAAGCGGTGATGTGGTCACAGTGCGTGGTTCCCCCGTCGCCGTGACCACCGTCAACGACTGCGGAGGATTCGCGTGCGCGTCGCTGCCGCTGGCACCTGTGGTCGCAACCACACGATCCCCTGGTCTGATGCCCGCAGCCCAGGCAAGCCCCGCCGGATAGACCTGGGCAACGACGGGTTGCCCGTCGATCACCGTCGTGTGGACGCCCAGATCAACACTGCTGTGGCGCTGACGCAGACAAAGCTCGCCGTACAGCACCGCGAGCACCATCGCCGCAGTTGCGATCAGCCAGCGATGCGATGCAATGGCCTGTCGCCAACGATTACGCATAGGCAGCCCTGGCATGTGCGCGCCTGGCACGCAACTGCGGAATAAGCTGGCGCAAGGCCCACACGCTCCGCCGCCCCGTGGAGCGCTGTACCATGCGGAGCGTTGCGAGCGCCTCGCGCCGGTGCGTATCGGCGACCACCCACGCATAATGCAGGCCGCCTAGCTCCGCGATGGCTGTCGCAAGCTGCGCACAATCGGCAGCGACAGCGGATGCGTGCTTTCCGCCCAGCGCAGGAGATCGTCCTGCTGCACTTCATGGGCGTAATGGAGGGCAAAACTAATCGGGAGGGTCTTCTTCCGCCGTTGCAGATCGGTCGAGAGGGCTGCCTCCTGGGGCGTCAGGGCGGCGCTATCGTTGAGCAGCTGTGCAATGACCCCAACCACCCCCGCACTGAGCGCAGAACAGATACGGGCAAGCCGCTGCGGCGCACACGTCAACGCCAACTGGTCTAACGCGCGTTGGGCCAGGTGACTGAGTGCGAGGCTGGCATTGACCCCACAGCCGACCGGGCTGCGCTGCGGATCCCAATCGCCATCGACGACATCATCAACGACATCGGCAGCCGTGAGCACACACTCAACCGCCGCAACGGCGCACGGCGTGGTGGTCACATCACCGCCCAGGGCATCACACGATTCGACCACGAAGCGGAGCCATTTGGCCGGGCCTTCCGGGGCGAGAACGCGCCCTGGCTGGGCGAGTAACCCCGTCAACAACGCATGCAGCGCGGGGTTACACGCAGTCTCCGCGACGATGTCACGCAGACACTGCGCCGCCTGGGGGCGTAGGGATTCACGCCCCATGATCCTGCGCCAGCGCAGTGGGTGGTGTCCTGGCCCATTCAAGCGCGCCACTCGGTGGCATAAGTGCAGCAACATCACCACCGACGGATCGGAGTCGCCGCGTCCACGCAGCGAGCGCGTGCTGGGCTGACCGAGCGGTGAGTAGAGCGGGAGCAGCGTCAGGTACTGGTGAAGATCGAACCACACAGTGAACCTTATCACGAAGAGCGAGCAACTCCACAGCGCCTCCTTGAGCGTAAAGCGGCAATCTCACACTCGTTATACCATAGATTGGCGGTCAAAAGAAACTGGGGTTTACCCTAGTTACTTTCCAAAGATGCCCATGCTACAGTCTCACCTGCCGAAGCAAATCAAACAGGCGTCAATTCATCATACTGCTTCTGCAAAACCGTAATGTGCCACAAGTGCTGTGGCATACAACTTGCCTGAATAAGGAGCCTGTATGATCGCGCAATTTTGCAAGAGCAAGGTGCTGGGAGCCGTCATTCTGTTCGCATTCCTGGGAGCACTCAATGTTCACGCGGCGGCTGCCGCACCAGCAGTCGGAGACCGCAGCAAAGACGAAGTTGTCGCGTACAGCACCTTCTCCCTTGTTGAGGAAGGTCTTACCGATGAGGCGATGCGGGAGGATCATGCCGAGCAGCGGTCTAGTACATCAAGCGATCCATGCAAAACTTTTACATACGGCGTAAATGGCCTTACGTCGACGGGCGCCGCCGTTTACACGTTTGAGCAAATTGTGGGATGGTGTTACAACGGGTCGTCAATCTCATACCATGAGTATAGCTACCGACCTACAATTAACAACCCATTCTACTACTACGATGGTGTCTCAAGCGAGTCGCATCAGCCTGGCCCTGGGAACTCGTTTTGGCGTGACATCGTAACAGCTCGATTTGTGGGAAATCTCGCCGGATATCCACTCGTTACCTACTCCCCCTACATTAGCATGACAGTTAACGCTAATGGGACATACAATGGCAGTGGCACCAATGGCCAGCAGCATATAGCTTCAACCACCCGACCATAGTGAGGGTATGACACAACACATACCCTCATTGTCGAAGTAGGCAATCAGTAGCTTTCTCTATAGATACAGGAGATGCAGCATATGAGATCTTTACGAACTCCTCCAGCTTGGTTTTGGTTAGCTCTTCTGGTGATGCTACTCTTATTCTTCGTTATTCGCGCTAATCTGTACCCTTAACTAAGCTAGTACTACAACAAGGCTTGTCATTCCGAGCGTAGCGAGGAATCTGACAGGGACGCCGCACAAGACTCCTCGCTGCGCTCGGAGTGACAAACGCAGTGGCGCATGAGGAAGCCATCATTGCGATGCGGATTTAGATGCGATGACCTTAGCCTGATCGCGACTTCGCGTTGTAATACTACTTCACCTCACAGCCATCATATACGAATGCTTATAGTCTAATACCGAGTCGAGTTGAACATTCCGCAAACTTTTATCGATCAGGTGCTTTGATGTCATGAGTGATTTTGGCTTTGATATGCCAAATTGCCTCGCTGACCATACAAGAGAGTTTGGGGAACCGCCCGATCAATTTGGTATAAGTTAGGGAAAGGTTTAGATGCAATGATATTTAAGAGCATCAGAGCAAGGGTGATATACTGCTTGATATTTATCTTTGCTGGAATCCTATTTTTTGTGTCTTGTAGCACCTCCTCAGTATCACCAATTGACCAATGGGCAACTGCGATGTTCACTGGTGATTACAAAAAAGCAGAAAGGCTACTAGATGTCTCTAATTTTTCTAGCTGGCGAGCTACAACAGAAGTACTGAATGAGCAACACGACGGTTTTGAGTCGTATCAGCGCCGCACAAAGCCGGGAGAACCAGAGAATAATGGTACAACAACCTTAATTCTTACCTGGAAAGACAGTACTACTCGATGTATTAGTTTACAAACAACAAATGATGGTCGCGTTGTGCCACTCAGTAGCACATATGAGCCGTGTTAATGCGCCTACAAAATTATCGCGGCTATCGCTGTTATACTATCTTTTGCCACTTCAACTTCGTATTTCTCTCCCAAAAAATCCTTTTTCCATTTGTACAGGCTTGAGGATTGGCGGTAGCACAGCCCGCCAATCGTCATGCTTCACAAATCGGAAAGGATCGCCGTATCCCTTTTCCTATTGCGCTGGCAGTACGGGAGATATAATTTATGAAGTCCATACGAATACCGCCCGCATGGTTTTGGTTGACTCTTCTCGTCATGCTACTTCTCGGTCTCCTTATTCGAGCTAATTTATTCCCCTAACTTGACTACGTGACTGCATGCGGACATGTTTTTTATTGGTATCAAGGATCTCCATGCCCTACACGGCGGCGGCTTCATGGAACATACGCTGGGACTTTGATACTGGCGTACAATTTGCAGCGTACCTTGCACAGCACATTGGCATTACTCCGACAACGGATATGACTCTAGAACCATTATATAGTGCATGGGGCCAATGGTGGTCACAACTTCTTACCCACACACTCCAGCAAGTAGCTGCGAAGGTCGAACAATCAATGCCAAACGAAACATCACGTGTTCAGCTTCAAGCAATTGCTGACCAAATAAATACCCATTATCAGCCGCCAACACTCCCTCATTTAGCAGCAACGTCGGCATTCCAGGCAATCTGTCGTGAGCAGTGGCCAGCCTTTCACACCTGGTGGGAGGGTACCAGCGGTGAGAAAGCGCGGGTAGCCGCACAGCTCACCACACAGCTCCAGCGGCTCAAGCTGCCAGAGCTTGTTGCGTCGTGTGCGAAAGCACAGCGGGTAGCGCGTATCCAACCCTTTCGACTATTCGTTGAGGGTGTGTATTGGCCCGCAGATTACGATGACCAACGTGCCGACTCACTCTTGGTCCTTGGTCGCCACTATATTGAGGCAACGTACCTTGAGCAGTTACAGACACGGCTTGTCGGCATCATCCGCCAGCTCATTTAATTACTACTCCCACGCAATTTTTTCAACCTCATTCTGGAGATCACGGGCCGTGCCTCGGATGTACAGCAGCGTTATGTCGAGCGAGTCATGCCCCATCATTTGTGCCAGCCGGTGGAGTGGGACGTGGGCGGCCATGCGGTAGCCGAAGCGGTGCCGGAGGTCATGCGGACTGAGGTCAGCGACCTGCGCCAGCGCCGCGAGTTCGAAATAATTCCCGAACCACTGCCTACATCTTCTGCAAGTGCTGCTACAGGAGCACAGACACTACTTACGTGTCCTTGCTCTTCTGGAAGCAATCGAGTTCGCGGAACAAGCGGTGTATACACGTTTAGATCAGAAGCGTGTGCTGCCGCCACCTCGGACATGAATCGGCGCTGCTTTAACAGTTTTTGCACTGCGTGTTGCAATAGCCTCGAGTGCGACTGTGTATGCGCTGGTTCCCCACTAGGCATCGACTATATTTGCTCTTGTGGACGCATCGGCTATTTTTGTACGGGTAGATGCACATAGTACCTGCATTTCTACAGCCGTCACACGAGTAAGACGCGCCACGAATAAGGAAATCACCACCCGATATTGTCACTTTAATTAATGAAGTGCTAATATTGGGTGATGGTGTTGAATTCAAGGAGTAGCTCTATGCTGGGAATGGGTGAAATAACGGTCATCTCAATGATAATTATTATGCACGGTCTTTGGATATGGGGAATTATAGAAGCTCTTCGAAGGAGGGATGATAACGGAGACTATCAAATTCTAATTATCATTGCCATTGTACTCACACATTTTGTGGGCGCCTCAATATATTTAGTTTACTGCTATAGATTCAGTATTTTAGATTTTATTCGCAGAGTACTGAACTATGATGATAGAACAAAATAGGTACTAGGAATAACCCCAGGTTCATCATCAGAGAGCGCATGTCTGATGATCTTGGCACAGCACTGATGCGACAAGGGTAAGAGTCGGTGAACTCCCCTCCCCCACTGTGCTCGTGATTTTCATCACGAAATTTTGCCCCTTGCCCCTTATAGCACGAATGCTGTGCCAGGGCCACGATGGCGCGCTGCTCCTCGGCACGCGCGCGCGTGATGGCCGGGAAGGCGAGCACCTGAGCCACGGCGGCGTACAGGTCGCCCAGCCCGCCAAAGCGCTGCTGCCGCGCCGCGATGCCCTCGACCGTCAGGTAGGTGCGCTTGGCCGAGACCCAGACAATCGCCGCGAAGCGCTCGGCCTCGGGCGCCGCCGCACGCCCCTCAACTATGCGCCAGGCCGTCTCCGATGCCAGGGCGCTCTTGCCGATCCCGCCGATCCCATCGATTGTCACAAGGTGGTAGCGGCTCTTCGGGTAGGGCAGCAGCAGGCGCCGCAGCTGGGCGAGCTCGTCGTGGCGGCCCACAAAGCGCTCGTAATCACGCGCGGGCAGGTTGTGCCGAAGAGTCGTCTCGGAACTATGGGCCATCGTCTACTCCGGGCTGATGCATGGCGTCGAGTTCTGTCAAGAGTGAGGTAGCCTGCCGCTGCTCGACCACCAGCTTCAGCCGCTGGCTCAGCTCCAGGGCCTCTTCGGCGTAGGTGCGCGCCGCCGCGTGGTTGCCGCGCTGCTGCTCCAGGGCGGCAAACCGCGTAAGCAAGGTTGCGGTGTAGCCGCGCCCGCCAGACTGCCGGAAGAACTCCAGGCTGCGCCGGTACAGCTCGGCGGCCTCGTCGAGCTCGCCCAGCTGGTGCAGCGTGAAGCCGACGTTCCCCGCGATGCCCCAGGCGCGCTCGGGGTTGAAGCGCGCCGCATCGCTGTCGATCGGAAAGATGCGCTGGGCCTCAAGAAAAAGCGTGCGAGCGAGTGCGTAGTCGCCGCCGTCACGGGCGAGCTTGGCGCGCTCGAACTCGATGTCGCCACGGGCGAAGGCCTGCTGCTCCGGCGGTAATCGCTCGATCAGCGCGAGCGCCTCGTCGCACAGCTCGGCGGCACGCACCGTATCGCCCGCCCGCCGCACAACCTGGGCGAACCGGCCAAGCGCCTCCACCTCCCAGGCGAGATCGCTGCGGCTGCGCGAGCTCTCCAGGGCCAGCGACACCGCCTGCGCGGCGTCATCGTGGGCAGCCTGCTGGCTCTGTACCCACGCCATCACGCTGTAGAGCACACGGTCGCTGTCGTTCACCCCCAGCAGATCGCCATACTCAAGGCCCTGCCGACAGATCTCCAGCAGCGCGCTCCAGTTGCCGGTCACGTCGTAATGCACAAGTAGGCCGGGCAGCACGGCGAGGTAGACGTCCAGGCGCTGCTCCTGCTCGGCCCAGTGGGCCAGGTGCTTCAGATGTTGCCCCTCGCGCAGCAGAATGCCGGGGCTCGGCTGAAGGTGGTGCGGCACGCGGTAGGGCTGCACCAGGGCGATCAGCGTCTCCAGCCAGCGCTCCCGCAGCGCGCGCGCCAGCTCCGGGTGCTGCTCCAGCTCCCCCCGTGCAAACGCGTGGGTGAGCGGCAGCAGCTGAAAGCGCTCGCCCTTCTGGTTCACCAGCGAGAGCCGCAGCAGCTCGGCCAGCCCTTCGTCGCGCCCGATCGGATCGTCGGCGAGCCCTGCAACCTCGCCAAGCATGTCGCGCTGTACGCTGCGCTCGAACAGCGCCAGCGCCAGGAGCAGCCGGTGCGCGTCGCGTCCACGGATGCGGGCCGCGCTCTCGTCGAAGCAGAAGCGCGCAATATCGCTCTGGCCCTGGCCAAGCCGACGCAGCACCACCTCCACGCTGTGGCCCAGGCTCATCAGCCCGATGCTCCACTGCATCGCCAGCGGCACCCCGCCCGTGCGTCGCTCCAGCTCGTCCAGCTCGGCGGGCGCCAGGCGCACGCCCTTCGCCTCCGACTCCACCTGCATCAGCCGCTGGGCATCTTCGTGGGCCATGCCGGTGAGCCGAATGGCGTAGGCGATGTCGATGCGGTGGCGCGTGGTGATGATCGCCTTGGTGGGGTCGGGCAGCTCGCGCAGAAAGCTCAGCAGTTCCTCGTCGTCCACGGTCTCCAGGTTGTCCACGATCAGCAGGGTGCGCTGGGCGGTAAGCGCGTGCTCCACCAGGCTGCGGCGCTCGTCGGGGCTGGCCTGCATCAGCGCGGGCTGCTCCAGCACAGTCGCCAGCTCGCGGAACAGATCGTCAAGCGTGTTGAAGCTCTGGCGGCGCTGCTGGATGCCGCCCGCCGTCAGCAGCGTGCGCTTAGCGGAAACCCAGACAATCGCCGCGAAGCGCTCGGGCTCGGGCAGGGCGGCGTGCTGCTCGCGGTAGCCGTAGGCCAGTTCTAGCGCTAGGGCGCTCTTGCCAACCCCGCCGATCCCGTCCACAGTCACGACGAAGTGGCGCGATCTCGGGTGTGGCAGCAGCAGGCGCGTCAGCTGCGCGCGTTCCGCGTGCCGCCCAATAAACTCGGCGTAGCTGCGCTGGGGCAGGTTATGCCAGGGGCGCGGGCGCTCGGCGGGCGGGCGCGGGGCGGCGAGCAGGCGCAGCTCTGGGGCGGCGAGCAGGCGCAGATCCTCGCGCAGCGCGCCGATGCTGGCGGCCACGGCGGCCACCGAGTGAGCCATGGCGGCGGTGTGCTCGGCGGTTGCGCGCCCGCTCTCGGCGCTCAGTTTGCCAAAGCTCAACGCGTACAGCTCGCGTAGCTGCGGGATGTACAGCACCTCGCGGCCCAGGGCTGCGAGAAAAGCCTTCACCGCCGCATCCACCCGCGCGCGCTCCACCCGCTCTGGCAGCACGTCGGCGAAGGAGCCGCGCAGCACCCCCACAGCGCCGCCGGGGTCGTGAAAAGGGCGGGCGAGCAGCTCGCGCAGCGCGGCGCGCACGCTTGGCAGATCGGCAAAGCGCGTGTTGCTGGTGAGCGCCGTGGCGAGCTCCGGGTCGTGGGCGGCGTACTCGGTGGCAAACTGGCGCTCGGCGCGGATCACGGCAACCTCAAGGGCGCGCTGGAGCGCCCGGCGGTCGGCGCGCTCCGCCAGCGACTCGCCGAACAGGTCGGCCACCAGCTCGCCCAGCGCGTTCGAGAGCATCCCGAGCAGGAACTCGGTCATAGGGCGCCTCTGTCTAAGGATAGCGACGACCGACGACCGACGACCGTCCACCGACGACCGACGACCGTCCACCGTCCACCGTCCGCGCTACGGCCTACGCGCGAAGATCCGGCTGATCAGGAAGTCTAGGGCGAGAAACAGCAGCAGGCCCATGATCAGCAGGCCCCACCATGGCAGCGGCACCCAGATCACAATATGCAGACGCGACCAGATCATCCAGAGCACCAGGGCCAGAATGCCCACCGACAGCAGCGACCGCCCCGCTCGTGACATGGCAAAGCTCCTTTGTTTGAGGGGACAGGGAACAGGGAACAGGCAACAGGCAACAGGGCGCCGGGCAATCCACCCCAAACTCCTGGCTCAGCGACGCTTCCTCTGCTGCTTGATACGCGTGCCCTGCCCCTTTGGTTGCGCGCCACCCTTCGCGCCTTCGCGTTCGCGCCCTTCGCTGCCCCGTTCGCGCCCTTCGCGCTCCAAACGTTCGCCCCGTTCGCGCCCTTCGCGCTCCAAACGTTCGCGCTCCTCGTGGTAGTAGCTGTAGCCGCCCTCGTACACCCGCAGCGCGCCATCGTCCACGGCGAAGATGCGGTCGGCCACACGATCCAGGAAGTAGCGGTCGTGCGACACCACGATGATCGTGCCGGTGAACTCCTCCAGCGCCGCCTCCAGCACCTCGGCAGAGGGGATGTCGAGGTTATTGGTGGGCTCGTCTAGCAGCAGGCAGTTGGCGCCGCTCAGCATCAGGCGGGCCAGCTGCACACGGCTCTTCTCGCCGCCGCTCAGGCGCGCGATCGGCTGGATGGCCGCCGCGTACGGGATGAGAAAGCGCCCCAGCTTCGCCACCGCCTCGCCCTCGGTCATCGGGTGGAGCGCGCGCAGCGCCTCGATCGGCGTCTGCTTCAGCTCTAGCGTCTCGTGATGCTGGGCGTAGTACGCGGTCTGGATGCTCGGGCCAACCCAGAGCTCGCCCCCATCCGGCGCGAGCAGCCCGCCGATCAGACGCAGCAGCACCGATTTTCCGGCGCCATTCGGCCCCACCACGCCCACGCGCTCGCCGTTCTGGATCAGGCCAATGGCGTCGAGCAGCACGATTCGCTCGCCGAACAGCTTATCGACGCCCCGCAGCTCCACAGCCTTCGTACCGCCGCGCACGCGCGGACGAAACTCCAGCGCCATCCTGCGCCGCTCCAGCACCGGGCGATCCACCTTATCCATGCTGTCGATCTGTCGCTGCTTGTTGCGGGCCTGCTTGATGTGGCGCTCGCTTGGCACCAGGCTGGCCCACAGCTTGAAGCGGGCGATCGCCGCCTCCAGCCGCTCGATCTCTTTCTGCTGGGCCACAAAGTCGGCCTGCTGCTTCAGCAAAGCCAGCTGCTTCTCCGCCACAAAGGCGGAGTAGTTGCCCTCGTAGCGGCACAGCGCCGCGCCGCCCTGCCCTGGGTCGAGCTCGGCGATGATCTGCACCGTCTCGTCGAGCAGGTAGCGGTCGTGCGAGATCAGCACTACAGCGCCGCGAAACGCGCCGATAATCGCCTCCAGCAGCACCTTGCGCTCCATGTCCAGATGGTTGTCCGGCTCGTCGAGCAGCAGCAGGTCGGGCTCGCTGATCAGGCAGCGCGCCAGCCCCACAAGCTTGCGCTGCCCGCCGCTGAGCAAAGCCATCGGGCGCTGCCAGTGCTCCTCGTCGAGATGCAGCTGGCGCAGCAGCTCCTCGGCGCGCCCGTGCAGCGCGGGGCCGCCAAGGTCGGCGAAGCGATCAAGCAGGCGGGCGTGCTCGTCGAGCACCGTCGACAGCGTCCCCATGTCTGTGGCCAGGGCTGGATCATTCAGGCGCGTCTCCAGCGCGGCGATGCGCGCCTCTAGCGCGGCGAGCTCGGCATGGCCGGCGAGCAGCTCGGCCAGCACGGCGCGCTCCGGCTCGCCCGCGTACTCCTGGGGCAGGTAGGCCACCTTCGCGTGGCGACGAAACGTGATCGTCCCTGCCTCGGGCGGCTCGATCCCGGCGATGCTCTTGAGCAGCGACGACTTGCCCACCCCGTTCGGGCCAACCAGGCCGATCTTCTCGCCCGCCTGGATCGTCCAGCCAAGACCCTTAAAAATTGTGCGCCCGCCGTGGATGCGCGCAACGCCGCTGAGGTCCGCGATGATCATGATGCTGGCTCCGTTGCCGCGCTCCAGCGAGCCGCCCGCGCGTCCTGTCAAACAAAACGCGCCGTGGGCAGCCACACTGGCCCACGGCGCTAATACTCGTTGCTTCAAAAAGCCTTTACACAAATAGCCTGGCGCAGGGCACAGTCATCCTATGTGCTGCGCCCAGCGTGGAGCCACGGGTGCTCCTCCAGCTGCTTGTGCTTCGCTTCCAGCGCATAGAACTCTCTCCCTCGGTCGTCGCTTGCGCTGTAGAATACCATCTGCGGCGTGGGCGGTCAATCCGACCTTAGGCGGGGTAAGGCTACGTCATCGCCGGAAGGCGGGCGCGTGAACGCGCGCCGTGGTGGCGCGGTGCGCCGGGCGCCCGCCTGCGCGGGCGGGTCTGGACGCGTCGGCGCAGGCCGACGCTTGGCCGCAGGCCCGGCCGCCGCGGTTTCAACCGCCGGGTATGGTGGGCCGGCGGGCGCGTGAACGCGCGCCGTGGTGGCGCGCTGCGCCGGGCGCCCGCCTGCGCGGGCGGGTCTGGACGCGTCGGCGCAGGCCGACGCGCGGCCGCAGGCCCGGCCGCCGCGGTTTCAACCGCCGGGTTCTGGCAACAACGCCGACCAGGACGTAGACCTACGGTGGACGGTGGATGGCGATGCAATGTGCTTCCGCTTTGCGCTTTGCGCTTTACGCTTTACGCTTCCCCTTACACCGTGATCGCGTTGCCGCGGTAGATACGCGCCCGGTAGCGGCTCTCCTCGGGGCTTGGCAGCGGCGCGCTGGTGAGCAGCACGGCCTCCACAAAGCGCTCCAGCTCCTCGGCCTCCTCGGCCTCGCTGCGCGGCTCCTCGTCGCGGGCGCGGCGCGTCAGATCTACCTGGTTTACGGCGGTGTAGTGGCAGAGCCGCTCGCACTCGGCCCCAAGCGTGGCTGTGAAGCTGTGGAGCGTCGTCTTCACAAAGTTGGCAAGCGCGAACTCTTCCTCGCTGGAGCGAGCCGTGGTGTTTGGGGTCACAAGCACAAGCCGCGCGTTGTCCATGGTGGCGGCGCGCTGGGCTACTCGCACATGGTGGGTAAGCTGCTGCTCTACCAGCTCCACGAAGCCCTCCGCACTCAGCACCTCGCTCCAGTCGCCGCTCGCGCTGGGCTCCAGCTGAACCGTGGGTAGCAGATGGAACGGCGTGCTTACCACGGCGTCGGCGGGGCCGTGCTCCAGGCGCGCGCGCTCAAGGGCGCCCTCAAGATCGCTGCCCGCCACGTAGGCCACCAGGCGCCCAGCGGCTGCGTGGGCGGAGAAATCGGCAAGCAGCGCGGCGGCCGACGCTCCGCCCTCGGTGATCAGTACTAGCTTGCTAGCACTGTGCTCGTCGAGGTAGCACGTAATCAGGCGCGCCAGGTGGCGACGCATCTGCTCGCCCACCAGGTAGACCGTCGCGCCGCGCAGCTTTTCCAGCCGCGCAGCCCCCGCCTTGCCAAACAGCTCGCCCTCGGTGACGGCCCGCTCGAAGCGCAAGCCCCCGGTTGTGTGAAAGGTCTCGCCGGTCACAAAGGGGTCGGCCAGATGGTAGATCGTGGAGAGCGCCACGTCGTCGTTGGAGGGCAGGCGGCGCAGGTGCAGCATGCCGAGGATGCGCTCGCCCACCTTGCCGCCCTCGCGCTCGTACTCGGCCTGGGTGAAGAAGGGCTCGGGAGGCGTAGCAGACAGGGAGACAGGGAGACAGGGAGACAGGGAGACAGGGAGGCTGCCCGTTGGCCCAGCTCCTTGTCTCCTTGTCTCCTTGTCTCCGGTGGTAAGGTGCCCACCATGAGTGAGGCGGCGGATCAGCTTCTGGGCCAGGCGCTCGCTGAGCAGATGGGTCTGCGAAGAGCCGGCGGGGTCGCTTTTGGCCATGATCGTGGCGGCGAGGGCGCGCAGGCGCTGGGGCAGGCTTTCGTTGGCGGCCATGGCGCGCACATCGTTGGCGAGGATGGTGGGGAGCAGGTCGGAGACGGGGCGCTCGCTGTCACGGGCGCCGTGGATTAGGGCGGCGTACACATCGCCGAGGCGGCGGTTGCCGAGGATGACGCGGGCGCGGCGCTGGAACATGCTCGGGCGGTCGGCCGTGCCGCGCAGGCGGTCGCCGTCCACCGGGCCGGGGGCCACGGTGTTGATCTGCACCTCGGGGCCGAGGAAGCGGGCGAGCGCCTCGACCATGGCGCGCTGGCCAGCCTTGCTCACGGCGTAGTCGGCGCGGTTGGGGTAGGCGATGGCCACATACTTCTCGCCACCGAAGTAGGACGAGACGTTGATCACGTGGCCGCTACCGCGCGCCTTCATGGCGGGGGCGAGGGCGCGGATAAGCGCGTAGTTGCTGTTGAGGTTCGCCTGGAGGCACTCGCGCCAGCCGTTGATCGGCATATCGATCACCATGTCCTCGCAGCCCACCACGCCCGCATTGTTGATCAGGTAGTCCACATGGCCAAAGGCGGCGAGGGTGCGGGCGGCGAGGCGCTCCATGTCGGCGGGGCGGCCCACGTCGCAGTTGGCCTCGATCAGCACGCGGTCGACGGCGTCCGGGTAGCCAGCCGCGTCGAGCTCGGCCACAATGCGGGCGCGCGTCTCCTCCAGCGGGCCGAGGCTGCGGGCAGCGAGCAGCACGCGCGCGCCGCTCAGGGCCAGCAGGCGCCCGATGGATGCGCCGATGCCAATGGAGCCACCGGTGATCAGGGCGATCTTGTCGTGGTGCAGGCCGCGCAGGCGGCTGATGAGCGCAGTGTTGGGCATGGGGTCCTTACTCGACGGGAACGGCGGCGAGGTGCTGCTCGCGCAGCTCACGGCGCAGCAGCTTGCCGGTGGCGGTCTTTGGAAGCTCGGGCAGGATCTCGATGGCGCGCGGGTATTTGTAGGCGGCCATGCGTTCGCGGCAGAAGGCGATCAGCTCTTCGGGGCTCACATCGCCCGCGCTGCCAGGCTTCAGCGAGACGTAGGCCTTCACGCTCTCGCCCCGGTAGGTGTCTGGCACGCCGATCACGGCGGCCTCGCGCACGGCGGGGTGCTGGTAGAGCATGTCCTCTACCTCGCGCGGCCAGACCTTGAAGCCAGAGGCGATGATCATGTCTTTCTTGCGATCCACGATGAAGAACCAGCCCTCGGCGTCCATATGGCCCACGTCGCCCGTAAACAGCCAGCCGTCGCGCATGGCCTTCGCGGACTCCTCGGGCTTCTGCCAGTAGCCGGGCACCACCATGGGACCCCAGGTGGCGAACTCGCCCACACTGCCGACGGGCAGCTCGTTGCCGGCATCGTCGACGATCTTGACGACCGCACCAGGGATGGGTAATCCCACCGAGAGCGCGCCCGACGCGGCGTCTACCGGGGCTGTCGCGCCAAACGGCACCGCGTGTGATGGAGAGGTCGTCTCGGTGAGGCCGTAGAGATTATGAATGTAGGCGCCAGCGCGGGCCAGGAACTGTTCGACCAAAGCAGGTGCGATCGGGGCGCCGCCGCTGAAGCATTTTGTTAGGCTGCTGAGATCATAGTCGCCAATGGCGGGGTGGTTCATCAGCGCGTTGTAGAGCGTGATCGAGGCCATCAGGAAGCTGCCGCGCCGCCGGGCGATCTGGCGCAGCAGCTCGGGCGCGTCGAAGCGGTAGCAGAGGACCACGGGCGCGCCCACCAGGGCGGCGGCGGCCAGGTGCGCGATGGCGCCGGTGATGTGGAAGAGCGGCGCGGCGCCGACGATCACGTCCTGGGCGCTGAGCTGCATCCAGACGCGGTAGACCTCGGCGTTGTAGGCCACGTTGGCGTGGGTGTTCATCGCGCCCTTGGGCCGGCCCGTGGTGCCCGAGGTGTAGGTGAGGAAGGCGAGGTCGCTGGGGGCGGCGGGCACAAGCGGGTCGGGCGTGCCCGTGTGGCGTGCGCAGAGCTGTAGCATGTCCCAGACGCCGGGCACGGGGCGGCGCTCACAGGCCGCGAGCAGGGCGGGCCGGTCGCCAGGGCCAAGAAACTCCAGCTCAGAGGTGGTGATCACCTTGAGCGTGGGCAACGCCTGGAGCAGCGCGGCGGCGCTCTCGTGGTAGAGCGACTCGTGGGTGATCAGCAGGGCGGCGCCGGAGTCGCTGAGATGATACTCCAGCTCGCGCGGCTTGAACATAGGGTTGAGCGGCACCACGACGCAGCCGAGCTTCCAGGCGGCCAGCTGGGCGACCCAGTACTGAGGCACGTTTTGCAGGTTGAGGGCCACGCGCTGGCCGGGCGCCACGCCGAGCGCGGCCATGCCGGCGGCCAGGCTGCTGCTGAGGGCGTCGAGCTCGCCGTAGCTGAGCGTGGTCTCGAAGTAGAAGATCGCGGGGGCGTCGGGGGCGCGCCGGGCGGCGGCGCGGAACTGGTCGATGGCGCTCAGGGCGGGCGCGGGCAGCTCGGCGGGGATGCCGGGGGCGTAGCGGGCCAGCCAGGGGCGGGATGTGGATGCGGACATACCCGAAGCTCCTTGCGTGGACGGTCGTCGGTCGTCGGTCGTCGGTCGTCGGTCGTCGGTCGTCGGTCGTCGGTCGTCTCTACGATCTCCTGAGGGCGCCCACGAGGGGCGCCCGTACGAGTCTTATCCTCCTACGCGCTCCAGGAAGCGTGGGTTGGCGATCTGGAGGCGGGCGGTGACGGCGCTTTCGGCGTAGGCGTGGGCGGCCTCGGCCCAGGGGCCACTGTCCGCGTCGCCGGCGCGGATGCGGGCGCAGAGCTCGCGGCCAAGGGCATCGAGGCCGGTGCGCAGCTCGGCGACGGCGGCGGGCGGCGGCTCGTGGTGGCCGAGCAGGGCGGCGAGGCTGCGCCACTCGTCGCGCAGGGGCGCGTCGCCGGCCCGCAGCTCACGCGTGACAATCGCCATCAGGTTGGCGGCGATCAGCGTGCGGAAGCGCAGGCGCGGGTCGCTCAAGCTTGGCGCCAGCTCGCTCAGGAGGAACTGGCTCACGGCGTCGGTGAGCTCGTCGGCGGTAGGGCGGTCTTGCATGGTCAGCTCGCTCCATTGCAGATTGCAGGTGGCGTTCGTGCTACGTGCTACGTGCTACGCTCAGCATTTGCCCGAGAGCCTCCAGCTCCATCTCGGCGGCGCGGCGACCGAGGCTCACAAACTCGATGTTGGCCTGCTCGCCGCGCAGGTGGCGGCGGGCCTGGTTGAGGCAGCCGATCGCCCACCAGACGTTGGCGAGCAGCTCCCAGTAGGCCACGCGGGCGGGGTCGACCTGGCGGCCGGAGGCGCGCGCGTAGGCCTCGAAGAACGGCTCGGGCTGGCCGATCCCGCCGAGGCGCAGCGCGACGACGCCGAAGCGCCACTCGCGGATGAGGCCCCAGGTAAGATCCTCGGCGTAGTCGCCGATGTGAGCGAACTCCCAGTCGATCACGCCGACGAGGCCCTGCTCGGGGCTTACGAGCAGGTTGCCCACGCGGAAGTCGCCGTGGACAAGCACGGGCTTATCGGGGGGCGGCGGCTCGTTGCGGCGCAGCCAGCGTAGGCAGAGCTCCAGGGCAGGGTGTGGCTCGGCGATGGAGTCGAGCTCGGCCTCGATCTGGGCCAGGCGGGTTTGGGCGGGCGTCTGGCCGGGGGCGGGGGCGGGCAGGGCGCCCCAGAGCTCGCTGCGCTCCAGATTCACCGAGTGGATAGCGGCGAGGGCGGCGCCCATCTGGGCGGGCAGCATGGCGCGAGCGGCGGCGAAGCGGGGCTCGCGCACGAGCTTGCGGCCGATGCTCTCGCCCTCTAGGCGCTCCACGAGCAGGGCGGGCGCGCCGAGCAGGTCATCGAGCAGGCGGAAAGGCGGCGGCACGGCGGCGCCGGCGGCGAAGGCGGCGCGGTGGACACGATCCTCGGCGCGCAGATCGAGCGAGCTGTCGTAGATCGCGCCGCCGAGCGGGCGCCGCAGGATGAGCGGCATTGCCCCGGCGTGGCCGCCGTTGTCCATGCAGAGGTCGAGCCGCCACGTCTCCTGCGAGGCGCCGCCTGCGATTATGGCGAGATTCTCGATCCAGACGGGGCTGCCGGTGGCATGTGCCAGAGCTGATTCTAAGGCTGCCTGCAGGTTTTTCTGGTCGGTCAAGCTTTCACCCTCTTTTTGGGAAGACAAGGAGACAAGGAGACAAGGAGACAAGGAGACAAGGAGCACCTATCGGCGTACGCAAGCTGTCTCCCGGTCTCCCGGTCTCCCGGTCACTGCGCCCGCTCGCTCCCCTCGGCCTGGCGGATCAGGCGCTTGGCGATGCTCATGCGGTGGACCTCGGAGGGGCCGTCGTAGATGCGGAAGGCGCGCGTCTCGCGGTAGAGGTTGGCGAGCGGCAGATCCTCGCTGATGCCCTGGGCGCCGCAGATCTGGATGCAGCGGTCGGCCACGCGATGCACGGCCTCGGAGACGGCCACCTTAGCCACGCCGGTCTCGTGGCTGGCGCTGCGGCCCTGGTCGAGCAGCCAGGCGGCGTGCCAGACCATCAGGCGCGAGCTGTGCAGGTCGATCTCGCAGTCGGCGAGCATGGCCTGGATCACGGCGTTATCGGCGAGGCGCCCGCCGAAGGCCTGGCGGTGCAAGGCGTGCTCCATCGCGTGCTCGGTGGCGCGGCGGGCGGCGCCGAGCCAGCGCATGCAGTGGGTGAGACGGGCGGGGCGCAGGCGCACCTGGGCGTAGTCAAAGCCCTCGTGGACGGCGCCGAGCACCGCGTCTTCGCCTACCTCGCAGTCCTCCAAGGTAAGCTCGCAGTGGCCGCCGATGAACGAGACGTCGTGGATGAGCGGGCGGCGCGTGATGCGAAAGCCGGGGTTGTCGGCGTCGACCATGAACATAGTGGCGCCGTGGCGGCCGCGCACCTCGTCGGTCTTCGCCATCAGGATGCAGAAGGCCGCGCCCATCGCCCCGCTGATGAAATGCTTCTTACCGTTGATGACCCACTTGCCGCCACGGCGCACAGCGCTTGTCTGGAGCAGCGAGGGGTCGGCGCCGGCGCCGGGGGGCGGCTCGGTCATGCCGAAGCAGGAGCGCACATGGCCGGCGGCGAGCGGCCGCAGGTAGCGCTCGTGCTGCTGCTCGGTGCCGATCTTCTCGATCAGGTGCATGTTACCCTCGTCGGGGGCGGCGATGTTGAGCGCCTGGATGCCGAGGGCGCTGCGGCCAGCCTCCTCGAAGATCACGGCGTTGCCGACCCAGTCGAGGCCGAGGCCGCCCCACTCGGCGCCGAGGTGCGGCAGGAACACGCCCGCCGTACGGGCGGCGGCCTGCAGCTCGGCACGTAGCGCGTCCCAGGCGGCAACGTCGTCGTGGTTGGGCAGGTGGCGCTCGTGGGGAATCACCGTCTCGTCGATGAAGCGACGGGCGCGATCGCGCAGGGCGAGCAGCTCGGGGGGGAGGGTGAAGTCCAAGGGATGCTCCTGACGAAGACAAGGAGACAAGGAGACAAGGAGACAAGGAGACAAGGAGACAAGGAGACAAGGAGACAGGGAGACAGGGAGACAGGGAGATAGCTCGTTTGTGCCGTGCGGTGCTCCTTGTCTCCTTGTCTCCCGAGCGAGCGCAGCGAGCGATGCTCCTTGTCTCCTGTCTGGGTCAGTCGGCGGCGAGGGCTACGTTTCTACGGGACTCGTTGGCGGCGGGGAAGGTGATCAGCTGGCGCACGGCCTCGCCGCTGGCTAGGGCGTCGAAGGCCTGGTTGATCTCGTCCAGGGCGATGCTGCGCGTGAATAATAGATCGACAGGCAGGATGCCAGCCTGGTAGAGCGCGACAAAGCGCGGGATGTCGCGGCGCGGCACGCACGAGCCCATGTAGGAGCCCTTCAGGGTGCGCTCCTCGGCCACCAGGCTCACCGCCGAGATCGTCAGCTGCTTGCTGGGGTTTGGCAGGCCCAAGGTGATGGTGGTGCCGCCCCGGCGCGTTGCCGCGTAGGCCTGGGCCAGCACATGCTCGTCGCCCACGCTCTCGAAGCAGTAGGCTGCGCCACCGCTCGTAAGATCGCGGATGGCTGCCACCGGGTCGCCCTCGGCCACGCGCAGGGTGTGGGTGGCGCCGGCGCGGCGCGCGAGCGCCAGCTTGTGGGCCTGGGTGGCCACCGCGATGATCGGGTAGGCGCCCACGGCGCGCGCGCCCATAATCACGCTCAGGCCCACGCCGCCAACGCCGAACACCGCCACGCTGGCGCCCGCCTCCACCTGAGCGGTGTTCATCACCGCGCCCACGCCGGTCATCACCGCGCAGCCGAACAGGGCAGCCACCGTGAGCGGCAGCGCCGGGTCGATCTTCACGAGCGACTCCTGGGCGGCCACGGTGAACTGCGAGAAGGCCGAGACGCCAAGATGGTGGTTCAGCTCGCCGGCCTGGCCGTGGAAGCGCCGCGCGCCGCCGAGCAGCGTGCCCGCCACGTTGGAGCGCGCGCCGTTCTCGCAGAGCGCTGCGCGGCCAGTGGCGCAGGGCACGCAGTGGCGGCAGGCTGGCACAAACGCGAAGATCACATGGTCGCCCGGAGCGAGCTCGCTTACACCTGGCCCCACCTCGCGCACGATCCCGCTGGCCTCGTGGCCGAGCACCATCGGCATCACGCGGGGGCGGTTGCCATCGATCACCGAGAGGTCGGAGTGGCAGAGGCCCGCGCCCGCGATCTCCACCAGCACCTCGCCGGGGCCGGGGTCGCTCAGCGTGAGCTCCTCGATGACGAGCGGGCGGCTCTCGGCGTAGGGGGCGCTGTTGCCAGTTTGGTAGAGCACTGCCGCGCGTGTAGTTTGCATCGCCTGTCTTCGGCACAGCACAGCCCCGGCGTGCGGCCTCGTTGCCACATACCAGGGGTAGGCTGTCGCCGCCTTTTTTGGAAGTTTGATCGCACTGGCGCCCGTCTGGGTGAAAGCATAGCAGGCGCTAACCCATAAGTCTAATGCTGATCTATACTG
>Ga0136636_10000250_pt1 | contig 25411 bp, 19 predicted proteins | sample AntDrymUQ8522106_2_FD_104653 | JGI IMG/M metagenome (GOLD analysis project Ga0136636, IMG submission 104653) | Polar desert sand microbial communities from Dry Valleys, Antarctica - metaG UQ852 (21.06) | ecosystem: Environmental > Terrestrial > Soil > Desert | place: Antarctica: Dry Valley... | reverse complement strand
CGGTTTTACAAAAAGAATCATCGGTAAATTCTCTTTTGGCGGCGGATGCATCAACGATACGGTAATTTATTTCTCGAATAAACGGTTGCCTTTTGGCGGGGTTGGCCATTCGGGTATCGGTGCTTATCACGGCAAATTGGGATTTGACACGTTTTCGCACAAAAAGGCAATTGTCAAAAAGGGCAACTGGCTTGATATTCAACTGCGTTACGCACCTTATAAAAGCAAACTCAAAATCATCAGAAAATTACTAAAATGGTTGTGATACGTTGGAAAAAAATTGTAGTATTGGCAATCCAACAAACAAACAAAAATTATGTCAGCACACAACCGTATTGCAGAAATTAAGAACAATGGTTACTACATTGATTTTGGTGATATCTTCAACAGATCTTTCGAAAATTACAAAAAAATTGCGCTAACTGCGGGCTTGGTTTTTATACTGCTCGGTTTTGTCTTTATGGCGCTTATGGTAGGAATTATGGGCATCTTCTGGGGATTTAGTACGTTTTCTGAAGAAATGGCGGGCCTCAATATTGAAAACATTCCTGCATATGCTATTGTAATTTATGTCATCGCTGTTGTAGTTATTAGCGGGATCGTGGCTCCAATCAATGCTGGAATCATCAAAATGGCATACAATGCTGCAAACAATCTCGATTTTTCAATCGGAACTGCTTTCGAGTATTATAAGACTTCCTACTTTACCGAACTGTTTACCGCTACCGCGCTTATTTCTTTTTTAAGTGTAGTAATCAACACAGCGATTGAAATGGCGGGCATTCCGTTGCTCGGGGCTCTATTTAGCTATGTAATCGCATTTTTTACTTTTCTGACGATTCCGCTGATTATCTTCGGCAATCTTAAAGCCGTCGAAGCAATTAAAGCGAGTGTCATAATCGTATCAAAACAATTTTTAATATTATTAGGATTGCTTCTGGTGAGTGTCATCATGGCCGGACTGGGCATATTCGGATTCTGTATTGGCATTTTCTTTACGGTGCCATTTATTTTTTCTGTATATTATTGCGTTTATGACGAGGTTGTAGGTGCGGGACACAAGAGCGAACTTGATGAAATCGGGTCTTCGGTAGAATAGTTTTAAATTGACTGCTATAAGTGACCTACCACTTAATAATCAGTACGATTGGGGATTTTATTAAAATATTTCATTAAATTTCTAACGTCAATTATACAGCCGGAAACCATCCAAATCAAACATTACACTTATGCTTTCGTGTTATAGCCTTTTATCGGCATTTATTCCCTGGCTGAATATTCCATTCACCGTTACTATTCTGCACCAATCCAATCTATATTGGGTATTAATCCCTATACTGCTGGTCTTGCTATTCTTATTGGTGAAAAATTTTACTAAAATCCGCGTTACTTTTGTCCAAAACTCCGCCGAAAACTACACAAAGATTGACGCCCGTGATAAGGAATACCAGCATTATTTGCTGCTGCTAGGAATCATCTTACCGACAGTTGAAATCATTTTCGAAATCTTTCAAGTCCGTGCTAAAAGCCTCTTGCTTGTAAGCTGTGCCATCGGCGCCATTTTTCTTGCGCTGTACATCATCAGCAAAAAATCTCCTTTGATCCTGCGCAACATTAAATCTTTTTTTGTTGTGATCTATATCATGTACTTCATTTTCATCACGCGCAACCTGGTTTTCAGATCATTTGATATCGTTCCGGTGATCGGATTTGTGCTATCGTTCTTCTTTGCGTACAACGTTATCAAGCCAGTAAAAATTTATTGGTTTTATGTGATTACCGTTTTTGGTTTTCTGACGGCTGCTTTTCTATTCGAATGGATTCCGTTTAAAACCAATGTTGTCATTACTAACTATGCGATAATGGTAACTTTCATCAATTATATACGCCATATATCGGTATTGAATACAAGGGATAAATTTCGCTTCACCAACGAAATTGTCAACAAAGGAAATTCACTTACAATCGCTACCAATAAAAAAGGGGAACTTTCTTTCTGCAGTGAAAACGTTATCGATATCCTAGGCTACACTGCGGAAGACGTTATGGGAATGGCTTTTTGGAAACTCACAGAAGACCCTGAATTCATAGGAGAAAAATACCATGATAAATTTATTGACAACAGATTGCACGTTCGAAAACTCAAATGTAAAAATGGTGAATACCGCTACATAGAATGGCGTGATAAAAAATTCAATGAAGACCTTGTCATCGGGATTGGTCAAGACGTTACCGATCAACTACACCTGCAGAACCAATATCGCAATATTATCGAATCGGCAACTGATATTATTTACGAAGTTGATCTTTACGGCGTCATTACGTATGTCAACGCATTCGCTATAAAAACACTAGGCTATACGAAAGAAGAGTTGCTCAATCTGCACTATACCACATTTCTGAGGAAAGATTATCTCGACCGGGTTCGTGAATTTTATGCCGATGCACTTCTTGGCACCGAAGATATGCCTGACCTGGTTTGTCCTATTGTCAAAAAGAACGGCGAAATCGTGTGGGTTTCCCAGAAGGTTACCGTGCGGAAAGACGGCGATGACAAAATTGGTTATTCGGCTTTTGCGCGCGACATTACGCTGATCAAAAACCTTGAGAACGAACATTACGCACGTGCGCTGAAAGTACGAACGCACAATGAAACAATCAAGCAACTCACCTCGAAAAGTTATTCCAATAAAGAAAGTTTTAATTCAATTTTAAAGAATATCCTGTCCACGGCTTCGCGAAGTTGCAACTTTGATCGGGTAAGCTATTGGACGTATATTGACGAAGGTCTGCGATGTGAGAATATGTATTATCTCGAACTCAACCGCTTTGAGAAGAACTTTTTCATGGACAAGAATAATTATCCCGAATATTTCTCGGCGATACAAAAAGGCATACAGGTTGTTGCCTCGAATGTTTACGAAAATCCGGTAGTTCGGGAAATGTGCTATACTTATTTTCCGGCACATAATATCAAATCGAGGCTCGAGGCACATATTTTCATCAATGGGAAATTTACCGGAATTTTATGCTTCGAGATTGTCGATAAATATTTTGAATGGGACAATGAAGATATCAATTTCTCCCGCTCGATTGCCGATTTTATAGCGATTGCCATCGAATCACACATGCGCATGGAAGCCGAGAAGAAACTCGTTTACAAGACCGATATTCTCACCGAAATCTCCAAGAATACCGAAAAATTCCTGCTTTCTAAAAATACCAGTGAAATATTCCAAGGTATACTTGAAACGATTGGAAATGTGACGCAGGTTGACAAACTGTCGTTTTTTGAGAACGATGCAATTAATAAATCAGTGATCCAAAAATATCGTTGGACGAGTGAATCCAAAGGCCTGGCCGAACTCCACCCAATGATTCTCAATGTGCCTTATACGACAATACCTGATGTCATGGAAAACATGTTGCAACGCAAGCCATATTTTTCAGTTGTCAAGAAAATTAAGGAAACTAGTACGCGCGAATTATTATTAAAGCTCGATACCAAATCGATTCTTTTTCTCCCCATTTTTGTAAAGGAAAACCTGTACGGATTTATAGTTTTCATTGTGACAAAAGGTGATCGCGAATGGACCACAGACGAAATTAGCACCTTACAGACGCTTGCCAATAATATTTCATACGCGATTGAACGAAACATCAACGAAGCGATAATACTCGAAAACGAAGAGAAATTCCGATTGCTCGCCAATAACATTCCCGGCGTTGTTTACCTTTCTAAAAATGACGAATTCTTCTCAAAAATCTACCTCAATGACCAGATTGAAAAACTGACGGGCTATCCGAAATCTGATTTCCTAAGCAATAAATTACTGTTTTTCAACATTCTCCATCCCGACGATAAGGAGAAGATTATCGCTGCCCAAAAAGAATGTCTGGCGCACCATAAACCGTATCATTTTGTCTATCGCATCATCAGGAAGGACGGACAAATTTCGTGGGTCGAAGAATTCGGCGAGGCAATTTATAAAGATGGAAAAATCGATTTCATTGAAGGTATTTTCATCGAGATTACGCAAAGAATGGAAGCCGAAAAAGCGATAAAAGCTAAAGAGTATGCGGAAGCGGCGAATAAAGCCAAATCGGAATTCCTTGCCAATATGAGCCACGAGATTCGCACCCCGCTCAATGGGATCATCGGGTTTACTGATCTGCTCATGAATACCAAACTCGAAGGTATTCAGAAACAATACATGAATACGATCAACCAATCGGCTAACCTATTGATGGAAGTTATCAGCAACATCCTCGATTTCTCCAAAATTGAATCAGGAAAACTCGAACTCGATATTGATCGGTACAATATCATAGAATTGTGCGGACAGGTCGTGGAATTGATTAAATATGAAGCCGATGCGAAACCGATTGAACTCGTGCTCGATATCGATCAGCAAGTTCCAAAGTTTATTTGGGTCGACTACATTCGTCTGAAACAAATTCTCATCAACCTGATGAACAATGCTGTGAAGTTCACCGAAAAAGGAATGATAGAACTTCATGTAAACACAGTTAGTAAAACCGACAATAAGGCGATACTGCGATTTGCAGTCAAAGACACCGGAATAGGGATCAGAAAAGCCAACCAAGAGAAAATTTTCGAAGCTTTTTCTCAGGAAGACAGCTCAACTACCAAAAAATTTGGCGGTACAGGATTGGGGCTTTCAATTTCAAACCAGCTGCTCAATCTTATGGACAGTCATCTGCAGCTCAATAGCAAATTTGGCGAAGGAAGCGAGTTCTTTTTTTATATCGAACTCAAAACCGCCGGCGAAATACCCAAAAATAAAAGTACGGAAAATGGCGTTGAGTACTTGTTAAATGACGACAATAAAACAGATTTCGAAAACCAATATTTCAGGGTGCTTATCGTTGAGGACAATAAAATCAATATGCTGCTCGCAAAAACGCTTATCAAACAAATCCTGCCCAACAGTGAAATGATTGAGGCGTCAAACGGGAAGGAAGCGGTATCGATTTTTAAAGAAGATGCTATCGACATCATTTTTATGGATGTGCAAATGCCCCTGATGAACGGTTACGAAGCAACGCAGAAAATTCGCGAAATCCAAAAAACCCACATCCCGATCATCGCATTGACGGCCGGGACAGTTATTGGTGAAAAGGAGAAATGTATCGAGGCAGGAATGGATGATTATGCCTCTAAACCGATCATTAAAGACACCCTCGAAGAAATCATCTCAAAATGGATCAAAGTTTAACTTAATACCCACAAAATTATGAAATGGCTAGGAAGAAGACAAAGCGATAATATGGAAGACCGCAGGGGAGTTTCGGGCGGCAAAGTCGCGCTTGGCGGCGGGGTAATTGGAATCATCTTATTATTGATCAACCTTTTTGGAGGCGGTGACGGACAATTAGCACCAGTATTAGACCAACTACAACAAGGACAGGGAACTGAAGAAACAACACGGGAACTGACGCCCGCTGAAAAAGAATTGGGCCAATTTGCAGCAACGGTTTTAGCTGATACTGAAGATGTTTGGAAAAAGATTTTTGCTGAAAACGGACTCACATATGAAGAGCCGAAAATGGTCTTGTTTACAAGTAATGTCCAAACGGCATGCGGTTCTGCAACTGCCGCATCAGGTCCGTTTTATTGCCCCGAAGACCGTAAAGTATACATGGACCTCGCCTTTTTTGAAGAACTTCAATCGCGTTTCGGAGCCGATGGCGGTGACTTCGCCATAGCCTACGTTATTGCGCATGAAGTCGGACATCATGTCCAGACATTACTCGGAACCTCCGCCAAAATGCGCCAACAGCAGCAAGGACTTTCCGAAGGAGACGCCAATAAACTGTCGGTCGCACTTGAATTACAAGCCGATTTCTACGCGGGAGTGTGGACGCATTATAATGAAAACATGAACAAAGTACTCGAAACCGGTGATATCGAAGAAGCACTCAGCGCCGCAAACGCCGTTGGTGACGATGCGATACAAAAACGGACACAGGGCCAAGTCGTTCCGGATAGCTTTACCCACGGAACTTCAGAACAAAGAATGTATTGGTTTGACCGCGGATTCAAAACGGGTGATGTCAAAAAAGGGGATACTTTTTCGGAAGTCAGGTAAATGTTACTCTTCGTCTTCTGTTATATTCGACTTTGAATAGCCGCGCCACTTCTCGATAAGTTCTTTCATATCATCGGGCAATTCGGTGTCAAAGCGCATCAGCTCACCTGTCGTTGGATGCACAAACCCCAAAGTTTTGGCGTGCAGCGCCTGACGTGGCAGTATCTTAAAGCAATTGTCGATAAATTGTTTGTATTTGGTAAACGTGGTGCCTTTCAAAATGAGATCGCCGCCGTAGCGGGCATCGTTGAATAGCGGATGACCGAGATACTTCATATGAACGCGGATCTGATGTGTCCTTCCGGTCTCCAATATACACGAAACCAAGGTCACATAGCCAAACCGTTCCAAAACTTTATAATGGGTTATCGCGGGTTTTCCAATTTCCGGATCGGCAAAAACCTGCATCTGCATCCGGTCTTTAACATGGCGTGCGATGTTGCCTTCGATCGTGCCTTCCTCCTCTTTTACATTTCCCCAAACAAGCGCAATATACTCGCGCTCCGAAGTTTTGGCTTCGAACTGTTTGGCCAAATGCGTCATCGAAACTTCAGTTTTGGCGATCACCAGTAAACCCGAAGTATCTTTATCGATACGATGCACCAAACCTGGACGCTCGCTGCTGTTCATTGGCAGGTTCTCAAAATGGTATGCAAGTGCATTGACCAAAGTGCCGGTGTAATTTCCATGTCCGGGATGCACAACCATTCCAGGCGGTTTGTTGATCAGCAACAAAGCATCGTCTTCATAAACAATGTTTAACGGAATGTTTTCAGGATCGACACGGTTTTCAAACGGCGGATGCGCGAGCAGAATGCGCACGACATCTAACGGCTTTACTTTATAATTTGATCTTACGGGTAGGTCATTCACATAAATATCGCCACTTTCCGCAGCTTTCTGAATTTTACTGCGCGTGGCATTTGCAATATGGTGCATCAGAAATTTGTCGATGCGCAACAACTCCTGCCCTTTCGGAACTTCTATTCTAAAATGCTCGTATAATTCGTCCTCTAATTCCGGACTTTCATCAAAACTATTATTCATCTGCAGGGATTTCTTGTGGAGTTACCGCAGGAATTGTATCCATTTGCGTTTCATCAAAACCAACTTTTCCGTCACCCAAAACAAGATCGATCTTCGAAGATTTAAACACCTTATCGCCAGGGTTGAGTTTCTTGCCATTGAAACGCATTTCAAGAACCATGTCTCTTCCGAGATACGGCTTGTAAGTGATCGTTCCTTCCACTAGCCCCAAAGCTTTCAAGGTTGGAACCGCCTGACGGTATGTTTTTTCGATAAGGTTCGGAATCCTGACGGTTGTAAATCCGGTCGAATTAATCTTAAGGTAAATCTTGCGGTCTTCTTTCACTTTAGAACCCGCTATCGGATCCTGCTCCACCACACTGTGTTTTGGAAAATCCTTTTTAAAGTCAACGCTGTCAAGAATAACATAATCAAGGTTGATTGCATCGAGCTTTTCTTCTACTTGTTGTTCGCTCAGTCTACTCAAATCAGGAACTTCAATCTCATTGCCGTGGTCGGTCGTGAAAGTCAGCCAATGCATCAGCAAAAAACCCAGCACAAAAACAATCGCTATGGCTATCAGCAGCTGTATAACAAAAACACGACTTGTAAGATATTCCTTTAAGCTCATACAAAATTTATTTATCTTCGTTCCGATTGGCATCATCGCCTCGGGTTCCGCAAAGATATAAAAATACTAAAGGCTTTCCGTTTCAAAAAAAATGATAATTTTGTTAAGAATTTTCAGGAGCTATTCCCGTCTTCCGCTCTATCTTTTCCCGCCTAAAGAAGGCAGCAAAAGGATGCCGCTGCAACCGGGGCTAACCATAACAACCAAATCTGCATGAAAAATATCGGAATTATCATGGGCGGCTATTCGAGCGAATACGAGATCTCGCTCAAAAGTGGAAACGTCGTTTACCAATTCTTAGACAAGTCAAAATACAAAGGCTATCGCATCCATATTTTTAAGGAAAAATGGGTCTATGTCGATAATGACAACGCCGAGTTTGCAATCGACAAAAATGATTTTTCGGTAACCGTAAACGGCAGCAAAATAACTTTCGACGCGGTTTTCAATGCGATCCACGGAACGCCGGGTGAGGACGGACTCATGCAAGCCTATTTTGAATTGCTCAACATGCCGCAAACTTCTTGCGATTATTACCAGGCCGCGCTCACGTTCAACAAACGCGACCTACTGTCGGTCTTAAAACCATACGGAATCAAAACTGCAATTTCTTATTACCTCAACAAAGGCGACCAGATCAACGCGGCTGAAATCATTAGCAAAGTCGGACTGCCTTGTTTTGTCAAACCCAACAAATCGGGCTCTAGTTTCGGCATTTCAAAAGTGCGCACGGCGGCTGAACTTCCAATTGCGATTGAAGTCGCGTACAAGGAAGACAACGAAATTATTATAGAAAGTTTTCTTGACGGAACCGAAGTTTCGGTAGGCGTCATCAATTATAAAGGCATTGTGACGGTACTGCCAATCACTGAAATTGTTTCCGACAATGACTTCTTCGATTACGAAGCCAAATACCTCGGAAAATCTCAGGAAATTACACCCGCGAGGATTTCCGCCGAAATGGCGCAGAAAGTCCACACGGTCGCCAAGCGCGCGTACGAAATTCTCAAGATGTCGGGGTTTTCGCGCAGTGAATTTATCATCGTTAACGGCGAACCTCACATGCTCGAAATGAACACAATTCCAGGCCTCACGACGGAAAGCCTAATTCCGCAACAAGCCAAAGCCGCGGGAATTTCCCTTGAAGATTTATTTACCAACGCCATCGAACTTGCTTTAAAAAATTAGAATATGAAAAAAGCAATATTCCCGGGATCGTTCGATCCTATTACCAACGGACATTTCGACCTTATCAAAAGGAGTATTCCGCTGTTTGATGAAATCGTGGTTGCGATTGGTATCAATGCCGAGAAAAAATACATGTTCACACTCGAAGACAGAAAGCGATTTATCGAAGAATCTTTCGCCGATGAGCCTAAGATTTCTGTTGTAACTTACGAAGGTTTAACAATCGACTTGTGTAAAAAACTCAAAGCGCATTTTATTTTGCGGGGCTTACGAAATCCCGCCGACTTCGAATTTGAAAAAGCAATTGCCCATACCAACAGGAAGTTATCAAAAATTGAAACCGTTTTTTTACTAACGGCGGCGAATACGTCTTACATCAGCTCCAGTATTGTGCGTGATGTGATCCGCAACGGTGGGGAATATCAGATGTTAGTACCAGCATCGGTTCGCGTGAAATAGGCAATGAAATAACTAAATTTCTTTTTTAATGACGTTGCGTGCGATTTCAATCTTAAATTTCTTTCCTTTCATTTTTTCATCGCGAATAAGTTTGAGCAGCTCGGTTACCTTTTTGGATTTCACTGCGGCGAAAGAAATAAAATCCCTGACTTCAATCAGACCCAAATCGCCTTTTTCAAGTTTGCCTTTTTGAGAAAAGAATCCAACGATATCAATCTTGTTGAGTTTATTCTTTTTGCCACCACTGATGTAAATCGTTTGAAATTCGGGCGCTTTGGGCAAAGTGGTTGCATGATCTACGTTGAATACTTTCGTATTGTAATTGATATAATCCAGTTTTTTCTCGCTTTCATGAACGATGATGTAAGCCGTTCCCGACGCCAGCATCCTGGCTGTTCTTCCGTTTCGGTGCGTAAATTCGTCTTCCTTCGACGGCAAATGGTAATGGATCACGTGATTCATTTCAGGAATATCGAGACCGCGCGCCGCCAAATCGGTCGTAACGAGGTAATTCACACTACCGTTGCGAAATTGTATCAAGGCGCGTTCCCGTTCATCCTGATCCATTCCGCCATGATAATAGGTAGCGTAAATTCCCTTTGCATTAAGTGCATTGCTGATTCTTTCGGCTGCATCGCGATGGTTGCAGAAGATAAGCGCCGATTCTGACTTGAGCGAACAGATCAGATGAAACAAGCTTTCAATTTTGTCTTTCTCTTTAGAAACAACCATTTTAAGTGAAAGATTAGTGCTTTTGTCATCCTCGAGAATAAAATCTAAAATTGTCGGATGGTTGACTCTTGTGTATTTTGGAATTTCAATATCGGAAGTGGCCGAAACCAAAATGCGCTTGCTGAGTTTTGGCAACCTGCCAATGATAAACGACATTTGTTCGTGGAAACCCAGTTGCAGCGATTTGTCGAATTCGTCAAGAATTAGCGTCGGAATTTTATCAAACACAAAAGTACCGCGGTCAATGTGGTCGGCAATCCTTCCGGGCGTACCGATCAAAACGGCCGGCGGATTACTGAGGTTTTTGATTTCAGTTTCAATCGAATGTCCGCCATAGCAGACGTTTACTTTATAATCGGTTCCCATTTTTTTCCAGACTTGCTCAATCTGCAGCGCCAATTCCCGAGATGGCACGAGAATCAGACATTGCACGAAGTTGATTTCGGGATCCAGCAATTCAAAAATCGGCAAAAGAAAGGCCAGTGTTTTTCCCGAACCTGTTGGCGAAAGCAGCAATACATTGTTGTCGCTCAAAATTGTTTCCTGCGCAGCGATCTGCATTTCATTGAGATTGTCGATGCCTAAGTTGAGTAGTATATTGTTGGAATGATGATTTTTCATGCCGCAAAGGTAATTGAATTATGTGGTTTTGGCACGAAGCCGATCAATCACAACGTCAATCGGGCCTCTTTTATCTCGGCTGACGGAAAAAAAGATTTACTACATTTGTGTCCCAATTTAAAATTTAACCATGAGATTTTACAGCATTGTTATCCTTCTTTTCTCCTTAATTTCTTCGGCACAAAAAAATTCAAAATACGATACTTTTTTCGAAAAAGGCAATGGCAACCAATCGGCGACGTATGCCGAAACAATCCGTTATTATCAATTGCTCGCAGCCGACTTTAGTTCAATCGAAATAAAAGAAATGGGACATACCGATTCAGGTGAACCATTACATATGGTAACTTATAATCCCGATGCCGTTTTTAATTTTGATGCAATCCGAAAGAATAAAGCGATAATCCTTATCAACAATGGCATCCATGCGGGCGAACCTGATGGAATCGATGCTACGATGCTTTTGTTCCGCGATCTCGCTTTGCGAAAAATCAATGCAGCTGAGAATACGGTTGTCGTGACTATTCCGGTTTACAATATTGGTGGTGCGCTCAACCGCAACTCAACTTCGCGCGTCAATCAAGACGGACCGGAAGTTTATGGTTTTCGTGGAAATGCGCGCAACTACGATCTCAACCGCGATTTCATCAAAGCCGATACGAAGAACACGCATAGTTTTATCGAAATTTTTCAACTGGTGCAACCTGATATTTTTATCGACAATCATGTGAGTAATGGCGCCGATTACCAATATACGCTGACTTACATTATGACGCAACCCGACAATTTGGGGAAAGTGTTGGGCAACTATTTTCAGAATGAGATGATGCCCCAGATGATTAACAATCTGCGACAGAAAAAAGTGGAGACAACACCCTACGTAAACGTGTGGCACTGCACACCCGATAAAGGGTTTGATCAGTTTTTTGATAGTCCGCGATATGCCACCGGGTATACCGCGCTGTTCAACACCATCGGTTTTGTCGTCGAAACCCACATGCTCAAGAAATACGATTTACGCGTAAAAGCAACTTATGATTTTATGCACGAAGCTATTGCATACACCGACAAAGATTTTCGAAAGATCAAGCAACTTAGGCTAGAAAATGCCAAACAATTTTCGGTTGGAGAAAATTATCCTGTGCAATGGGCGATCGACAGTTCAAAAATCAGCAAAATTCCGTTCCTGGGATATGAAGGAAGTTATAAGAAAAGTGATGCGACAACTGGCGACCGCTTATTTTACGACCGCAATAAACCGTATAAAAAGGACATTTCTTACTTTGGAAACTACAAGCCGGTTAAGCAGATTAAGATTCCGAATGCTTATGTTATTCCGCAAGGACAATGGAATGTTATCGATTTGTTGAAACACAATCGACTCGAATACAAGCAAATTAAAAATGACACACTGATTACAGTCGATGGTTATCGTATAACCAACTATAAAACCGCGCAATCTGCTTATGAAGGACATTATCCACACCGCAATACTGAGGTTACTGCGCAAACAACGCAGCTTTCGTTCCGAAGTGGCGATTATATTTTCTCAACACAGCAAAAAGGTATTCGTTATTTACTTGAAACTTTGGAGCCCGAAGCGGTAGATTCCTATTTCAACTGGAATTTCCTAGACACAATGCTACAGCAAAAAGAAGGATATTCCGATTATGTTTTTGAAGACTTGGCGGCGCAATTGTTACGCGAAGATCCTAAGTTGAAAGCGGCATTAGAACTTAAAAAAAGCGAGGATAAAAATTTTGCAGCAAATCCTAAAACGCAACTCGATTGGATTTACCTTCATTCGGTTTATTATGAAAAAGTGCATATGCAGTATCCCGTTTACCGGATCATGCGGTAAATCATTTCAGAAGTTCCTCTTTTTCGAATAGTAATTTGATGTTTTCGTAAGAATTCTTGAGCGCTTCCTCAACCTCTTGCGGATTGAGCCATGCAGCCTTTTCGATTCCTTCTTCGAGTTGCCCGAATGGAATGCCAGCAAAATCGCTCGTCATTTCATACCAGTGCGTAATCTTGAGTTTGTATTTTCCGTTTCGTCGAAATACGTGATAGGTCTTTTGGAGTTTCTTGACAATCTTGAGTTGGTCTACGGTAGTTTCTTCCTCGACTTCTCGCATGGCGGTCAGTTTCATTTTTTCACCTTTTTCCTTTCCGCCTTTAGGCAGATCCCATTTGCCATTCCTAAAGATGAAAAGCACTTCGCCTTTTTTATTGTAAACGAGTCCCCCGCCCGCTTTCTGAACAGGGATTTTTTCTTTCAATTTTTTAAAAATCACTTTCTCGTCGGGATAGTACAGATAACATTTTTTGATTTTGTTATTGAACATTTGTATTATAAGCTGTTCTATATCAATACTTTCCAGTAAAAACAATTTAAAATCTGTTTCCTTAACAATTTCATTTGTTAGAAAAAGTGGTTTATCGTTTACAAAAACTTTATACATTTGTAGTATGATTTTTAATAAAGACACAGCCGAAAAAACAGCCGAATTGCTTTTGCAAATAAATGCAATTAAATTGAATCCCAAAAATCCTTTTACATGGGCTTCGGGATGGAAATCGCCTATTTACTGCGACAACCGCCTGATACTGTCGTTTCCGCCCATACGGAATTATATTCGGGAGGAATTTTCAAAGCACATCGAAAAACAATTTGGTAAACCAGATGTTATTGCTGGTGTCGCAACCGGAGCGATCGGAATTGGTATGCTGGTTGCCGAATATATGGGATTACCGTTCGTTTATGTACGTCCCGAACCGAAAAAACACGGACGCCAGAATCAGGTCGAAGGTTTTTTGCAAAAAGGACAGAATGTCGTAGTCATCGAAGATTTGATCAGCACAGGAAAAAGCAGCTTGCATGCAATTGATGCTTTACGCCAGGCACAAGTCAATGTCAAAGGCATGGCGGCGATTTTTACCTATGGATTTGAAGTTTCTGAAGAAAGTTTTAAAAACGCAAATGTAGACTTGTTTACGCTGAGCAATTATGAGCACCTACTCAAATTTGCGGTGGCAAAAAAATACATTACCGAGTCAGAACTGGACATCCTTAAAGAATGGAATACTGCGCCAGAATCCTGGGGAATTGAAGTGTAATCGTCCCAAAGCATTAAAAAAATCTAACAATCCACAATAGTCAATGAATTTAGAAAGTCCCAAAGTTAGCGTAGAGCAATCCGCACAACATTTATTTGATTCCCTGTCCGATGTCCGGAATTTTGAAAAACTCATGCCTGATACCATCGCTAAATTTGAAGTTTTGGGTGATGATGCGTTTATTTTCGGTTTGAAGGGAATGCCTGAGATCAAACTTAAGATGAAAGAAAAATCGGCGCCCAATAAAATCGTTTTAGGGGCTGCGAGTGACAAACTTCCATTTACACTGACGGCAAAAATTAATGAAATCGACGAGAATAAATCGGATGTCCAATTGTTTTTCGACGGCGAATTCAACGCGATGATGGCGATGATGGTCAAAGGTCCAATTGGAAAGTTTATTGAAACTTTGGCAGCCAATATGCATAAATTGTAAGAAAAATACGCCTTAATATCAAAAGCCCTTCATCTAAAAAATGAAAGGCTTTTTTTATGCGATTCCCTATTCGCATTGCTACATTCGGTACGTTTCATCGTTTTTTTAGGTTAGTTACGGAAGTTTTTAGCGCACCTTCCAAAATATTATTATTCTTGCTGAAGAATTAATTGTTTAACTATCTAATAACGACTTGTTAACCTTTGATTTGGAAAGATAAACCCCTCATCTATGCCAAAGACAGACCAACAATTGAAAAGCAACGACTGCGGCGTAAGCGCAATCAAGACCGTATTCAATATCTTTGAGAAGAACATCTCTCGAAAATTTATTGAAGAGCATATTCCGCTTGACCAGAAGGGCACTCGTATTTCCGATTTAAAAGATTTTTTCAACGAACACGGTTTCAATGCAGAATATAAATTACTTGACGTAAATTATATCGAAGGCAATGAGGCGGTGATTGAAACGTTGTTCCCATTTATTCTTCCCGTAAAGCACAAAAGCAGCACACGATACATAATCGTAAGAGAAATCAAGGGGAAAAAGTTCCTGGTCCACGATCCTGCAAAAGGTAGCCAATACTTACTATCGCTTCAGGAAATTAAGAAAATGTCGGTGCACAATAAGCAGGACTGGGATCTTATAGAAACCGAGGATAAAATTCTTGCTGTTTGTTCAGATGATCTTCGCGAGTACAATATCAATTTTTCGGATGCGCTAATCGATAACGGCCATGCGACACTTTTCAACAAACTGACGTATTTCAAATATTTGCGTGAGAGCTTTGGCTTTAAAGATAAAGAAGCGGAAAAAAGCTTTCTTGACGACTTGCTCAAAAACCAGGAAATTTCTGCAATTCCGTCTAATTTTAAGACACTCGAACTTGACAAGGGAAAAATAAAAAACAATTCTCCACTTGTGTTGGCGCTGCAACCTGCTTTTGAATCAGAAGAACAAGCTCCGTCTTACCCCGAAGAAAATAAGCGAAGCCTTTACTGGGAATTGTTCAGCCAGCTTGGCGAATATAAAAAACTGTGGTACATCTATATATTTGCTGCTTTATTTTCGGCTACGACCGCGCAGATTGCCGTGTTCACCAACCAGATATTGATTGACAACGTACTGCCTACATACAATATCAATACGCTGATCTTATTTGCGGCAGGATTGGGGATTTACAAAGTATTTGATTTGTTTACGACCTTATATAAAAATTTCGTGAGCATCCATCTGGGCAATGTTCTCGACCGCTATTTCTTGTTTTCATTCGACCAAAAGATCAACAATTCGTCGTTAGCTTACATTCACTCGTACAAAAAAGGAGATTTGATGGAGCGTGTCAGCGATTCTATGAAACTAAAGACTTTTTTCATGAAGTTCTTTACTGGAATCGTGGTCGATATCAGTGTTTCCATTTACTCGCTTTGCATCTTATTTTTTATCAATAAAATGCTCACTTTAATCGTCATGGGCGTGATGATTGCGTTTGTCTTCTGGTTTAAGTTTATTACGCCATATCTGAAACAAAATGAGCGGTTGCGTTATATTCGTAAAGCCGATTTCATCTCGAAAATGATGGAAAAAGTGGAAGGAATCCAGGTCATCAAAAGTTTTAAGATCGAGCGTTACCATTCCAACAAAATCTATTCGAGTATTAATGAATATTTAAAAATCCAATTGCGCAACGGCTATGTCGACCTTATCAATAAACTTGTTGTCGCGCTGATAATTATCGTTTCGTCATTGTTAATCATGGTTTTCCTGACCAAATCGGCGATCGAAACGCAAATCATTACCTTGGGACAGATCGTAACTTTTATCGCGCTGTCTTCCAAAATATTCTCATCGCTCAAAGGCATTCTTGACGATAATATGACGCTGCAGGAAAATGAGGTTATCTTAAAAAGATATCTTGATTTTGATGAAGTGTCGGGTGAAATTTCCAGAAAAGGAATTCGTGATTTTGAAATAGAGAAGATTGAATTCCAAGGCATCCATTATGGCTATCTGCCGCACGAAATGATCCTCAAGGACATCAATCTCAAAATTAAAAAAGGCGAAAAGATAAAGATTGAAGGACAGAACGGCTCGGGAAAATCGACATTTAGCAAAATCCTCACGACACTTTATCATCCCGATTCAGGTTCGATTCTGATCAACAACCGCGACAAGAAATTCTACGATACCGAGAAAATGGGTGAAAAAATCCTACTCGTAACCAATGAAGACATCTTGTTCAACGACACGATTTTCAATAACATCGCGTTGGGAAAAGACATTGAAATTTCGCGAATACTCGATCTGGCCAAAGCTATAAACTTCTATGATTTCATTGCGTCAAAAGAAGACGGACTCGAATTTGTCATCAACGAAAACGGTAAAAACCTTTCGACTGGACAGCGAAAAAAAATCCTCCTGCTCCGCGCGCTATTTGCAACTGCAGAGATTATTATCCTTGATGAAGTACTTTCGGGGATGGACATAGAATCGCGCAATAAAGTGGAAATGATGATCAACAACGACATTTCTAAAACCTTTATCATCATCTCCCACGAGCCAATCAACAACATTAAATTTACTAAAAAATACAAAATTACAAATGGAGAACTCTACGTACTACAACACGAAATCGATCAACTTTATTAAAATCCTGCATCGGATTTTAGTCGGGTTCCTGATCATTGTAGTGGTTTTAATTTTTGCCCTGAAATTAAACGATACCGTAAGTTTCAAAGAAGGCCAAATTTTTTCAGACACACCGCAATTAAAGATTAACGCACCAAATGAAGTCAAAGTCCTCAAAGTTGCTGTCAAAGAAGGACAGGAAGTTCAGAAAGGCGATACGATTTTCATTTTGGAAAACAAAAAGACTAAATCTGATTTTGAAATCCTTAACACCGATGTGGCGTCAATGGAAAACAAGATCACCATTATCAATAAGCTTATTGCCAATACAATAGAACGCAAAAAGGCACTGTCTCATTTGTTGCGTATCCAAAAACGAATCTACAAAACCGACCGAAAAAAATCGGCACAGGAAATCGAATGGCTTAATAATAAAATCAATTTGACAACGCAGCAAACTTCGCTACTAACCGACAAATATAAGACAGACTCGCTGTTGTATGCCAAAGGTGCGATTTCAAAATACGAAATGAGCGACACTAAAAGCCGCAACCTCGATGATAAAAAAGGGCAGGCCGATATCAAGTCGACCTATTCAGTCAAGAATTATGACTTCGAAAATCTCACGAACAATTACAGTCGCACTAAAAATGATTTGCAACGTAGTATTATCGATGTAGACAATCAAATCCAGAATTTCCAACGCGAGATCGTTGAACTTCAGATGCAGATTAAAGACGGAAAATCCAATTTGGGATATGTAGCTGATGAACTGCAAAAACTCGTTATCGTATCGCCTATCAACGGAACAATCTCCAATCTTTTTAATGCCAAACAAAACATCGAAATTGTCAATAAAGGCGAACTGCTGACTATCATTGCACCGACGAAGGAAGCCTTTTATGCAAAAGTTATTCTCGACGAGCAGGATTTGGCGTATGTTGAAAAGGGACAGGAGATCAACCTCAAACTTGACGCCTACAACTATTACCGTTATGGTGCGATTAAAGGCAAAATCACCTATGTTTCACCATCAGATGTAGATCGTACATTTTATTGTCTGGCGAACATTAAAAAATACAACAGGAACATCAACCTTAAAGCAGGCTACAAACTCAAGGGCGAAGTAATCATTGAAAGAATGCGCCTTTTCGAATACATCGCAAAAAAACTGTTCAACAAGATAGACAACAGCGTCAACTAGTTATGAAAAGAATTTTAATCATCGCTGTTGTCGCTTTCTGCCAGTCGGTTTTTTCTCAAGATGCAATGACATTCCAGAATTGCCTTGATCTGGCGCTCAAAAACAACCTCGATCTTAAATCGGCGATTTTAAACGAGCAGAACGCTTCTTATCAATATAAAGCCAGTTACGGACAAATATTACCGAATATCTATGGGCAGGCGGAAAACCGTAATACGTGGGGACGCGAAATTGACCAGGCGACCAATACGTATGTTGCTGAAGCGCTTCGAAATGTTACCGGTTCGGTCAACGCACAATTCAATTTGTTTTCGGGTTTTGAAACAATCAATATTATTAAAGCCAACAAACAAGAAGTAAAAATCAGTCAGGCGAATGTGCAGAGAGTGCGAAATTTTATCACGATTGATCTTGCACAGAAATTCATCACGATTCTCTATCTTCAGGAGATTATTCTTGCGAACCAAAGTCAGATACAGTCGAGTGAAAAACAGGTGGAACTTGCAGATCTAAAATTCAATTCGGGTGTGATTTCCGAAAGTGAAGTCTTCAAAGTAAAGTCACAAAAAGCTACCGAAGAGCTTATCTTACTTACGAATCAAAACAACCTCACCGACAATTTGATCAGTCTCAAACAACTGATGAATATGCCGATGGAAAAGGAAATTATTCTTTTGAAACCGGAACTAAATCTCGATAAGAATGTGCTGCTTGAAGAAGACCAATTTTCGCTGACCAATAAAGCGGTCCAATTGCATCCTGCGTTGATGATGAGTTTGTTTGAAGAGAAAAAATCCAGAGCCGAACTGGGTATCGCAAGAGCATCGCGATATCCGACATTGGGTATGCGTCTGTCGTATGCGTCGAATTATTCTGACCGAAGGCTCAATCCGCTTGAAGATCAATTTAACGAAAATCTGGTACGCGGTATCCGATTTAATTTGGTCATACCAATTTTTAACCAGTTTGAGGATTTTGCCAAAATAAAAGCAATTAAAACAGAGTACGCACAATCTAAACTCAATACGCAGATCACAATAAACCAATTGTCAAAAGAAGTGCTTAAAGCGATTACTGACACCAAAACTTCCATTAAGAAAAACGAATCGTCGTCGATAGCTTATGAATTTTCGAAAAAAAGTTATGATGCTGATGAGCTTAAGTTCCAACTGGGAAAAATCAATATCAACGAACTCAACACGACAAAAATGACCTATAATAATTCGCAGGCGGAATTGATTCAATCGAAATACGAACTACTGTTCAACAATGCGCTAATTAAATTTTATTTAGGCGAAGAATTCTCCTTGTAAACAGTTTTACTTTGCGGGCAGTTTGTATATTTGAAATATCCAAACCCAATGCGATGCAACGCAAAATAATTGAACGCTTTTACTGCTGCTTTTTGTTATTGCTCCCGTTTGCTTATTCTTCCATAATAGTCGATCCGGCACTGTTGCCACGGCAGCTTTTCTTGAGCTTTTTCGTGATTATATTACTGACACTCGGGGTTGCTAAAAAAATCGATCTTCATTATTTTTCGATACGGAATCCATTGCATCTGGCGTTGCTGGGATACTTTGTTTTTGCCTTAGGCGCGTTTTTCCAAAACCGGTTTACTTCAGAAAGCCATGCGATCCTTTCGAAGCAAAATTTGCTGGCAATTTTCCTCATCGTTACTACCGCGACGCTTTACGGCAAACAACTGCGTGAACGTTGGCTCATCCAGTCAGTTATGGGTTTTGGACTTATTGCGATTGGTTCTGCGTTGTACCAAAGTATCGAGATGATTGCAAAGGGCAACAACCTATTGCAAGCCAATGACCTGATAGACGGCTTTTTCGCCAATAAAAACCTGTTGGCTTCGATCCTATTCCTGTGTATTCCCTTTTTCTTAATGGGATTGCAACTAGCCAAAAGAACTAGAATATTGGCAATTTCGGGCCTATGCCTGTCGGTTTTAATCATTCTTATCAGCCAGACCCGTACGGTCTTTTTTGCAATTCTGGTGATGGGATTTGTTTTGATTGCTTTTTATCTGAAATTTCGTTTTCGTTTTCGCAATAAAACCATCGCACTGTTCGGTATTGCAGTGCTTACCTCTATTATTTTGTTGTTTAAAAAGCTACTTGAAAAAAACAGCTTAAAACTCAAACCTTCTCACAATCTAACCGATCAATATCTGTTTAGGATCTTTAATTCGAATACGTTAAGGGCACGGACACAGTTTTGGGAGAATTCAATCGCCATGTTTAAAGACCATCCTTTTTTTGGTGTCGGATTGGGAAATTGGCAAGTTGAATTTCCAAAATATGGCTTAGCGGGATTTTCCGACGGCATCGCGAATGGTAGCCTTACTTTACAACGCCCGCATAATGATTTCCTTCAGGTGATTTGCGAAACCGGTATTACGGGATTTCTTGCGTATGCGAGTTTATTTGTCATTATTTGTTATCAGCTTATTTTTCTGATCCGTGAGTCGGAAACCAAAATCCAACAATGGAAATTCGTTTTCATTTTGGGCGGTGTTGCAGGCTACGTTGTGATTTCAATCTTTGATTTTCCATTGGAGCGTATCGAACATCAGGTTTTGCTGATGATTCTTTTTGCCCTGGTTTTAAGTGCCTATGCGAATAAAAGCGAGATTGCTACACATAATAATTCCATTATTAATTATCTTTTTCTCTTCATAATATTATACGCAGTGGTCGTCGCAGCATTTCGCTTTACTGGTGAACGAGAAACCGTAAAAATGTATCAGGCTAAAAACGCGAATCAATGGGCGGAAGTCGGGTTTCATGCCAATAAAGCCGAAAATCACTTTTATAAAATAGATCCGACAAGCATTCCAATCGATTGGTACATGGGTATGGTGTACTTCAACCAAAATGAATTGGACGAAAGCATTGTAAGCCTCCAAAAATCGTATGTTACAGCGCCTTATCAAATTCAGGTTATCAATAATCTCGGGGCGGCATATCAAGCAAGGGGAAATAACGAAAAAGCAAGATCGTACTATGAAAAGGCCCTGGCGATCTCACCACATTTCGAAGAACCAAAACTCAATATGGCCGCGAGCTACTACAACCAAAAGAATTATCGTAAAGCCTTTGAAACGATTGACAAGGTCGATTATACTTCTAAAAGCAGTAAATATCTTCTCTACCTGCCCGCGATCCTTGAGAAAGAAATCAACCGCATCCTGCTTGCGCATTCCAATGCCGAAAGCGCTCGAAAAATCGCGATTCTGATTAACACCAGTACGCGAATAATGAATCTGTATTTCCGTTCAAAGCAGGCGAACGTCAGTTTTGAAACCTATGTGATCAATTACGGCAACAAGGTTGAATTGCCGAAATGAGTTGGTTGCAGCTCTTCCGATTTCCATTTTATATGAAGCAATGCAAGCGCATAAAGGAAAGAAGGCGCGGCGATACGCATACCGCTGTGAGAAACAGTAAGCAACCAAAAAGTGAGGAAAACTAACCTGAAGATATACTGCTTTTCCCGCAGAAATAGGGAGAACGGCATTGCGAATAAAAGCATCAGAGCTGCGAAGCCGAATATGCCGTGTTCAGATAACAGGCGTGAAATTTCGTTGTGCGAAGACACCTTCATATTTAATGTTTTGGTACGCACTTGTTTCGCTACAGCAGTTCCGATTCCTAAGAATGGCGCTTTCTTGAAAGTGTTGATATCTGTCTTTGCAAGGTTTTGCCTGCCATAGGCTTTCTCTCTGCGCTCATTTCCGTAAAAGTCTTTATTTGTATATCGTTTGGTGATAAACCCTTTCGACTGATAGGAGATCACTAGAATTACTGCTAAAAATGAAATCATCACCGCCGTGATTTTAGATTTAAAGTAAAAGGGCTTGTATTTCTTCCGATTGAGATAAATCAGTACCGCGAAACCGATCATCATCATCACACCAACGAGCATTCCACCTCTAGAAAAAGTTAATATTCCGCGATAGCAAATACTGGTGGTAATAATTAGATTAATTGCGGTTTCGAGCATGGATTCTGAACGCATCACCAATCGGTAGAAAAACAAAAACATCCCCAATCCCAACGTGATCGCAACCTGATTGGGTCCAAAGTCACCTGACAACGCAAAACTCGATTCGGTACTGAACCTGACTTTATTGACATCGGGACAATACAAGAATAAATAAAAACAGCATGATAATATAGGCAAGCTCATCCACAATAGGATGTTGTCTAAGGCCGCTTGCGTTATTTTTTTTCGGAACGTGTAGATTGAAGCCACCGCGAGACAAACCGGACCGGAAATATCAAAAACGATTTTGGGCAGTTTGGGCTCTTCAAGGATGTTAAATGCTATCAGGATTCCGGGAACCAATAGCAGGATAAATATCAGATAAGTCAATGCTTTCTTCACAAAACCGCTATAGTAGATTCCGAGTATTGAAAAACAAATTACCGAATATTTCCCAAACTCATAAGTAGGATTGCCTTCATTCATCCGCAGGAAAACCTCGCTACCCACTATATATGCCGCTGCACAAAGCGCTTCGTGGTTGCGATTTTTATTGCGCACAATGCAGAAAATGCTGATCGCTAAAATAAGTAAAGTGTAAACCCGTGAAAATTCAGGGAATTGATACAGTAAAGCACCGATTAGCAGATGCGAAAGCAATAAGTACACGAAATTCTTTTGGCTTTGGGGCATTGATGTTTGGTCGGTTTGTCGGCCAAATATAGATATTTAATCTTTCCCGCCTACTTAATATAACAATTGAATCTCTTTTATTCCGAAGTCCGAAATACCATTGTTCTCCAATTGCACCAATAATTTACCGTCCGGAGAAACGCCCATGATGATGCCCATAAATGGTGTGCCATCGGGACTTTGAAAAGCCATTGCAACACCTATTTTGAACAAACATCGTTCGTATTCTAACCGATAAAAGTCAGAAGAATTCGTCCAGTTTTCAATCTTGTTTTGCAAATTCTTCGCAATAAGATCCAGCAATAACATTTTGTCGAAATCGACTTTGCAAACTAGCGCCAGCGAACTAGCTTTTGGAAGGTTTTCGAAGTTTGTTTGATTGACATTCAATCCTAAACCCAAAATAGATTGAATCTGCGCGTCACTTTTGAAAATACTTTCGATTAATATTCCGCCAATTTTTTTATTTCCTGACAGAATGTCGTTCGGCCATTTGATGCTTAATTGCGGAATGCTGACCGACTTAAGGCTTTCAATCACTGCAACCGAAAAAGCAATATTAAGGTTAAAAATCGAACCTGCATCGGAAACAAAGTTCTTCACCAAGACACTCATTATAAGGTTTTTGCCAGTCTCTGAGTTCCAGACGTTACCCATTTGACCTTTGCCGCGTGTTTGATTTTCGGCAGTGACAACGGTAAAATTTTCAACGTTTTCAGACCCGGACAAGCGTTTAAGGAAATCGTTCGTAGAGTCAATGGCATCGAGTTTGATTAGCCGCATCGGAAATAATTTAGAACCAGAATTTAATCTTATGTTAAGGTTCAAAATTAATCACAAAAAGTGATAACTTTGCAAACTTATACAAAATTAATAAATGACAAAAAAGGCAATAAATAATGATGTTTTACTGGCTAACATCATCAAAGGAATTGAAGAGGTAAAAGGAAACGATATTGATATTTTAGACTTACGTGAAATTGATAATTCTGCCTGCGATTATTTTATCATCTGCAACGGAAATTCAAATACCCAAGTTAACGCCATTGTTAACTCTGTTCAGAAAACTGTTTCAAAAGCAATCAAAGACAAACCTTGGCATATTGAAGGATCCGATAACGCGGAATGGGTTCTTATGGACTATGTGAATATCGTGGTTCATGTTTTTCAGAAGCATATTCGTGAATACTACAATATCGAAAGCCTCTGGGGCGATGCCAAAATCACTACCATTGAAAACAAATACTAAAGGAAACAAACGAAATGGCCAACGACAATAAACCAAATCCAAATAGAATAAAAATAAGCCCCTGGATCTTATACGCCGGAATTATTTTAATCTTTTTATTCATCAGTTTTGCAACTGGCGGTTCGACTTTTCAGGAACCCGCAAAAACAACCTCCTCCAAATTCAACACTTTTCTTGAAACGGGCGATGTGCAGAAAGTGATCGTATACAATAAAACCGAAGCAGAAGTTTATCTTACGCCCACAGCGCTAAAGGATGCCAGACACAAAGCGGTAGCGAAGGATTTACTCAATCGCCCAAATAAAGGTCCGCATTATATTTTCGACATCGGAAATGATGAGATTTTCCAGAAGAAACTCGAATCTGCGGTAGCGACCGGGAAATTAAAAGACTACAATTTCCTGCCGAAAAACAACTGGACTGACATTCTTGTCAGCTTGTTACCAATTCTCATCATCGTGGCGCTTTGGATCTTCATCATGAGAAGAATGAGTGCCGGTGGCGCCGGTGGCGGAGGTCAGATATTTAATATCGGGAAATCCAAAGCAAAACTCTTTGATGAAAAAACCGACATCAAAACCACATTTAAAGATGTAGCCGGACTCGAAGGTGCAAAAGAAGAGATACAGGAAATTGTAGAATTTCTCAAAAATCCTGAAAAATATACCAATCTGGGAGGAAAGATTCCGAAAGGCGCATTGCTTGTCGGGCCTCCGGGAACAGGGAAAACATTATTGGCTAAAGCCGTTGCAGGTGAAGCCAAAGTTCCGTTCTTCTCCTTATCGGGTTCCGATTTTGTTGAAATGTTCGTAGGTGTCGGCGCGTCGCGCGTCAGAGACTTGTTTAAACAAGCCAAAGAGAAATCCCCCGCTATCATCTTTATTGATGAGATTGATGCCGTCGGCAGAGCGCGTGGTAAAAACAATATTTCAGGCGGAAACGACGAGCGTGAAAATACTTTAAATCAATTACTTACAGAAATGGATGGTTTCGGAACCAATTCGAATGTCATTGTTCTCGCAGCAACCAACCGTGCTGACGTGCTTGATAAAGCCTTAATGCGCGCCGGACGTTTCGACCGACAAATTTTTGTTGACCTACCGGATATTCGCGAGCGTAAGGAAATTTTCGAAGTGCATCTTGCGCCCCTCAAAAAAGTGGAAGGATTGGACACCGATTTCTTAGCCAAACAGACTCCCGGATTTTCTGGGGCTGATATCGCTAATGTTTGTAACGAAGCCGCATTAATTGCAGCGAGAAACAATAAATTGGCTGTTGACAAGCAGGACTTCCTCGATGCCGTTGACCGTAT
>Ga0136636_10000249_pt1 | contig 25415 bp, 24 predicted proteins | sample AntDrymUQ8522106_2_FD_104653 | JGI IMG/M metagenome (GOLD analysis project Ga0136636, IMG submission 104653) | Polar desert sand microbial communities from Dry Valleys, Antarctica - metaG UQ852 (21.06) | ecosystem: Environmental > Terrestrial > Soil > Desert | place: Antarctica: Dry Valley... | reverse complement strand
CAGCAGACAATCCGCTTCGCGAATGATCGCGCTGATGAATTCAGCCTCGCTCATCTCGGCCCCGGGCGGGGCGACATAGTACGAGGCGTTTTCAATGCCGATGCGCCGACCAAGTATGTCCTGCGCTTGCTTGATGCGGTCGACCGTCCATTTGACCGCTTTTTCGCTCAGCGGAATCGGCAACAGATCGTAGAGATGGCTGTCGTCGGCGCACCAGGAGAGATGTTCGGTATAAAGCGTCATGCCATGCTCGGCCATGAAAGCCTTGATCCGGCGTAACAGGGCTTGGTCAAGCGGGGCAATACCGCCGAGCGAGAGCGAGAGACCGTGGCAAATAAAAGGATAGCGTTCAGTGAATTGGCGCAGATCCTTGGCAGATTTGCCGCCCATGCCGGCCCAGTTTTCCGGGGCCAGTTCAAAAAAAGTGACTGTATCGGGAATGCCGGCTTTCAGCGTTTCGATCAGTTCGCGGCGAAAACCCAGACCGGCGCCACAAGCAGTACGTCCATTCATCAGTCAGCTCCGAGATAAAGGGACGGGCAGGGAAACCCCCTGCACCGCGACCCGTTAATGCCTGATTACTTCTTCTTGTCCGCACCGCATTTTGCTTCACCGCACTTGCCGTCCATCTTCTTCTCGGCAGCCTTCTTCTCGGCGCCGCATTTCGCTTCACCACACTTGCCGTCTGTTTTCTTTTCAGCCGCTTTCTTCTCAGCCCCGCACTTGGCTTCGCCGCACTTGCCGTCCTTGCCCTTGGTATCGGCTTGGGCCAGTTGGTAACCGGCTTCCAGCTTGGTAACACCGAACGGGTTATCGCTGGCGGCATGGGCGAGCGGCGTCAGCGCCACAGCAGCAAAAGTGGAACCGATGGCCAGTGAAAGAATTTTGGTGTTTTTCATGGTGTTTCTCCGTTGAGTGAGGTGATTGGCAAGCCAACAATTGGCTGCTAGGTGATTAGTCGGAGAGACTGCGAAATCGTTACAATTTTTTCACTGATTATTTTGACGATGAATATACGCCGGGAATTTACCCGGTGATCCCCTGTAAACCAACGCAAATCGCTGACGCATCAGTCGGTCGCACCAAACGCGCCACTTCCTGGCCTTGCTGGAGAAAAATCAGCGACGGCCAGAGTTTGACGGCGAAAGAGCGACCCAGGCGACGGCCGGGACCATCTTCGATCTTGATGTGTCGCACCTGCGGATAGCGCGCCAGCGCCTCAGCGATCAAGGCTTGTGCCGCCTGGCAGTGGCCGCACCAGGTCGCGCCAAACTCAAGCAGGGTCGGTTCGGTTAGGGCATCGATTTCAGCGCGTTGGAGTTCGCTGTCAGTGTTTATCGTCATGGTGTTCAGCCGCCTTTCTTGCCGATGATTCCGGCCTTAACTGGTCCGAAAAATAAGTTCCTTGATCCGTGCCAGTTTGGGTGCGACGACGGGTACGGTCAACATGGTGCTGGCAATCGCCATCAGCAGCAGGGCGGTAAAGGCTTCGCTGGTAATGATTTGTTTGTCGAGCAGGATGTTGACAAAAATAATCATGATCAGTGCCTTGGTTTGTAGCAGCCAGCCGATGATGCTGGCTTCGCCGGGGGCCCATTTCAGGATGCGCCCGGCAATCTGAACGCCGATCAGCTTGCCAGTGACCGAGGCGAAGAGGAGCACAGCAGCGGCGACAAAAACGGCTTCGCCACCCATCGTCCAGTTGGTGCGCAGGCCCGTGCTGAGGAAGAAGACTGGCATGATGACGAGCAAGACATGGTGACGCAGCAAGTCCATTTGCGTCTGGTCGAACCACTCGGATTCGATGATCGCCCCGGCCAGGAAAGCACCGACCATAAAATGCAGGCCGGCCCAGTCGGCACCGAAACTACAGACGGCGAGCCAGATCAACGCGACATACCAGCGGTCGCGCTCGCCCAACCAGAGCATCAGCCGGCGGAAGGCGTAGCCGAGAACGCCAAAAGCGAGCAGGAAGGCGACTTGTTTGCCGACCCGTTCCCAATCCATCAAGATCAGCGCCAACACGCCCCAAATGGCGATGTCGTCAAGGCTGGCGTAGCGCAAAATGCGCTGGCCGATCGGCTGGCGGAGGATTTCGAGCTTTTCCATGAGCAGGATCAGGATGGGCAGGGCAGTCACTGCGCAAGCCATGCCAACGCCGAGAACGAATTGCCAGGTCAGTGCTTTTGGCCCCATCCAGCCGTCGACCGTAAGCATGCCGGCCGCGGCAATGCAGCCGAAAACCAAGGGTGTGCCGAGGGCCAAACCGGCGGTGATGGTGCTTTCCCGTCGATGCGCCCAGGCTTTTCTCAAGTCGAGCTCAATACCGGCGATGCAGACGAAGAGCATCACCGCCCACCAGGCAATGCCGTTCAGCGATTGCACTACGGCCGGATTGAAAACGAAACTGTAGTAGTCGGGAAAGGCCCGGCCAAGAATGCCCGGCCCGAGCAGAATGCCGGTGATGATCTGGACGACGACCAGCGGCGCGTAATAATCCGTTCGGCCGACCCGCCAGATCAGGAAGGGCACGGTGAAGATGATCGTCATGGCGATCAAGAAAATTTCGGTGGTGTTCATCGCAAAATTTCAGGCCTGCGGTCGACGGTCAAAAATGGGCAAATATGTTCATGCCTTGCGCCCGAGGTACTCGCGGAAAACACCGAAGGTGACTGAACACTTGACCTCGACGAAGCCAGCCTGGCGCATGGCATTGAGTATGCGTTCAGGCTCGATGGCCAGATCAATAGTGTCGCCGTAGTATTCCCAAAGCAGTTTGACGTCGGCCTGGCTGCGCGTCAGACGGGCCAGAAAGGGGACGATGCCGCCGATGTAGCCGCGCAAGGCGAGCTGACCGAGACGACTGGCTGGCCGGCTGATTTCCATGATGCAGACGCGACCACCCGGGCGCAGCACACGGAGGTATTCACTGAAGGCCAGATCGAGATCGCCGACATGGCGCAAGGCGTAGCCCATGGAGACGAAATCGACGTGATTTTCCGGTAGCGGGATAGCTTCGGCATAGGCTTCAATGGTTTCCACATCGAGCTTTTTGCGCAGTTCGGCCAGCATGCCGGGTGACGGATCCAGCGCCAGCAGGCGACCGCTCGGGCCAATCAGCCGCTGCCCTTCGACAGCAACCAGGCCGGTCCCGGCAGCGACGTCGAGCATGGTCATCCCGGCCCGCAGACCGTTGCGCCGCAGAACATCGCGCCGATACCAGGCACCGCTGCCCAACGCTGTAATCCGTTCGGCCTGGTCATAGCCGCTCGCCGCCTGATCGAACATGGCCTGGGTCGCGGCGCGGCGTTCTGCCTCGCCGGCGAAATAGGTTTGCAGACGCGGGTCAGTTTTGAGTGCGGCGTTGCGGGCAGTCGAATCATTCATCTTGAGAGGCTTTCAGTTGTTAGCTTGCAGGCGGCGCCAGACAAGCATCGGTAAACGCATGAGGAAGCCAAGAAAGAGCCGGGTATGCATCCAACTGAGCAGGCTGTTGTCGCGTAGGTAACGGAAGTGCGAAACGCCGCCCTCGTCGGCCCGGAAGTAGCGCACCGGGGCATCGATATTGATCGGCTGGACGCCAGCCCAGCACAGGCGAACGACCGCCTCCGGATCGAAATCAAAGCGGCGCATCCAGCGGTTGGTCTGCATCACCTTTTTAAGCGGCATGATTGGATAGACCCGGAAGCCATAGAGCGAATCGCCAATACCCATCCACAGCGTTTCCAGACTTGCCCAGCCATTCGAGACTTTGCGGCCATTAACGCGCAGCGCCGGGGCGTCAGCATCAAAGACCGGTTTGCCGAGGACCATTGCTGCCGGCCGGGCTTGTGACGCGGCCATGAAAGCAGGGATCAGGTCAGCCGGGTGCTGCCCGTCAGAATCCATCGTCAGGGCATGGGTATAACCGGCAGCAGCAGCTTGGCTGATGCCTTCAAGCACGGCCGAACCTTTGCCGGAGTTTTCCGGCAGGACAATGACTTTCAAGCCGGCTTCCTGCGCCGCCAGCGCCTGCAGGGCGGTGGCGCTGCCGTCGGTGCTGCCATCAACCACTACCCAGACCGGCGACCACTGCGCAAGCGCCGCCTTGACCGTATCCAGCACTTTTGGACCGGGGTTATAGCTTGGGATGAGGACGAGGTGCGTCGAGGAGTTCAGCGGCATGGCATGGGGTTCAGGAGGCGATTGCTGCGGTCGACGGCAAATTTTTGCTTAATTCCGCCCGGAAATAGGCGTCGAGTTCGGCAGTAAAGGCACCGACATCTCGCCCTGGAACAAAACGCCGACCGAGACGAATGCGGCATTGCAGCGGCAAGGCGGGCGGGCGGTAGCGCGGCCAGGTCTTGCCAAAGAAGGGTGTCGAGTATTCGATCAGCAAAGTTTGGACAGGGATGCCGGTGCGGCTGGCAATCAGGCCCGTGCTCGCCGTGCAGGCATCGACCGGAAATTTTTCAGTACGCGTGCCTTCGGGGAAAATAACCAGTTGGGCGCCACCCTGCAATGCTTCGCGCGCATTGAGGATCATCGCCAGCGGCGGAAAGTTGCGGATGTATCCGGCCAGACGGGTGGCTGCACCAAAAAAAATGTTATCCATCAGCGTCGCCTTCATCACACAGACGGCATTCGGCAAGCGTGAAACGATCAGCACGGCGTCAAGCAGGGAAGGGTGGTTGGCGGCAATAATCAGCGGCCCTTCCTGCTGGAGCTGATCAAGTTCGGAAAGGTCGAAGCGGCAGCAAAAAAATAGCGACAGCACGTCGATATAGGTTTGAAAGCCGTCCCGGATCATGTAACGCCCCCAGCGCAGCCCAAGCCGGCGGGGCAGGATGATTGCCGAAAGCAGGGCAAAGGGCAGCCAGCCGAGGCAGATCACGAAAAATGTGCCAGGGATGCAGATTAAAGCGAGATATTGGTAGGCCACCCACAATGGATTGCCCTTGTGCTGCAGACTAGTCATTCACCATCACGCGGGTGGAGGATTCGCCGATGATCCAGGTAATCGTCACGCCAGCGGCGAAATAATCCTTCTGGCGGACTAGCGGGCTATCTTCAAAGACAGCGCCGTTCAGGTTGTCGTAACGGATAAAGCTGCCCACCCAGTATTTGGGAAAACGCTTCGACAGCGCAACCAAGTACTGCATGCCAGCGTAACCGGACTTGGACTCATAGGCTGGGCGAGCTGCCGTCGCATATTGCGGCGCTACGTCGTAGTAGTAAGCATGCTGCCGCTTGTCGCCAAAGAGCGGGCCGGCCAGCATGCCGAGATTCCAGCCGGGCAGGTTTGGCAGATCGGTAATATCCATGTTGAGTTTTGGATGAAAAACCAGACCAATGTCTTTCGGCGTGCCCTGCACCGTAACCGCAGCGCGAAGCGGCATCAGCAGTTTGACGAAACGGGCCCGATTTTCGGAGCGCCAGAAAGTTACATCCACCTGCGGGCCGATTTCAAAGGTCGCCTCGATATCCGCCATACCCTCGCGCACCTTGATGTCGCTACTGTTGGCTGGCGGCGACAAGGCCAGGCTAACCGTCAGGTCGAGCCAGTCGGAATCAAAAAAACTGCCCCGAATACCATGCCGGTCAGCCTTCAAAAATTCACCGTGATAGGTAAAAAGCGGCACCGGCATCAGGAAATTATTGGTCTGGTCAGATCCGCGATAGGCCGGGAAACTGAAGGCCGCTACCCCGGCGCCGAACTCCCATAGCGGTTTTTCTTCGCTTGCTTGCGCCAGAAAACTTGCTCCGGCCAGACAAAATGCAGCGAAATGAACTACTCCGAATTTTCTCGATGCCGCCATCAGGCACTCCCTAAGCAATGCGAGGCCATCGCCTCAATTTCAATCAACAGGTCATGCCGGCAAATATCCGCCTGGACATAAACAATTTCAGCCTTGGCACCAATCAGTGTCGCCAGCGTTTTCTGCACCGCCGGGAAATCAAGCGCTCGGCGGACATAGACCCGATAACTTAGTTGCGCCAGCGTATAAGCTTGCGAACGACCCAGCTGGTTAGCCTGTTCCATCACTGCCGCGACATTGGCCAGCGACTCACGGCACTGACCGACCGCATCGCCCGGATGCACGGTTTGATGACCAACAATACTCGCCGTGCCAGAAATAAATAAAGTTTCCTGCCCCGGCAGATAAACCAACGCCGCCCGCGAGAAGGTTGGACTGCGCGGGCCATAATCGGCCGGATAATCGTAGGCGCTGACCTGGCGCGGGTTTTCCACCGGCACAGCGGGCTGATTGCCAGCCATAAAGGCGATGGAGAGCGGCCCGCCGGCCAGACCAATGGCGCAAGCAGCTGGCACATTGCCGGTTGCGCCACGCTGGAATTCGAGAAAAGCATCCTGCCGGCCGATGTTGAACTGACGATAACGTTCCAGTCCGTCGACTTCCTGATTGATCGCTGCCAGATAATTCCAGACTCGCCAGAGATGCGGCAACTTCTGGGCTTCGAGCAAACGGAAAATCCGCCGATAGGCTTCGGCACTGGCTGCTTGCAGCGACGAACAGCTTACTGTCTCGGCAAAATCAGCCTCGTCGATTTCCAGCACGCCATAGAGAAGATTGCCCGCCCGGCACCAGACTATCCCTTCACTGTGGCCGGAAACTGAAACCAGACCGGCCAGCCAGGTTTCCTCGATGAATGCTGCGGTCGACCCGAGAATTGGGGCAAAAATGCGTTGCATCGGCCAGGCCGGCAGAGACATGGCGGCGCAATCGCCGAGCACGGCACCGCCGAGAACCTGAGCCGTTTCACGTGAAACCTCAGGTTCGCTGCGGGATTCAACGAAACGGGAAATCAGTTGCAAAGACACTATGCAATATTCATCGCCGGATCATCAACCCGGCGAATATTGAAGCGCCGACGTTTCCAACCCATGAAGGCGCGTTTCGGCTGGATGATGTTGGCAACATAATAGAGAAGCTTGAACATCAAGATCGAACGCCAGATCGGCGTCTTGCCAAAAATATCGCCGGCCAGCACCGAAAGCAGTGCTTCCTTGACGCGGAAAATATTCTTCGGATACATGAAGAAATCGCGCATGATCGGATTGGTCACCCGGTAGATGAACCAGGAAAACTCCTTCGGGCCATGCTTCATCAAAGCGTCAAATTTCTTCAAAGCTGCCGGCGCTTCGGCCGGGCGGCGCAGGCAGGTATCGATTGCCTCGGCACCAATCACACCACTATTCATCGCCAGCAACACACCGGAGGAAAACACCGGGTCGATAAAGGCGTAGGCATCACCGAGCAACAGGTAATTCTCACCGTGGTTACGCTCGGAAACATAGGAAAAGTTGCCAGTGGCCTCAACCTCATTGACAAGGGTGGCCATCTGCAAACGCTCGGTCAGCGCCGGGCACATCGCGATGCCGTCGCGCAGGAACTGTTCGACGCTGCGCTGACCCTTGGTCTTCATGTAATACGGCCAAGTCACCATGCCGACGCTGGTCACGTCATTCATCATTGGGATGAACCAGAACCAGCCATGCTCGAACCAGAAAATCGTGATGTTGCCTTCGGCCTGCCCTTCGTGGCGCTTGGCACAAGCAAAGTGACCATAAATCGCCGAGCTGTTGTGTTTCGGGTTTCGGTGCTTGATCTGGAAACGATTGGCCAAGAAAGTATCGCGACCGGAGGCATCGACGACAAACCGCGCCTTGCACTCGAACTCGCTGCCATCGTCGTGCTGAGCGCGAATTACCGCACCGCTGTTGTCGGGCAGAAAATCAATGGCTTTCGCCTTGCAGCACTCATGCACCTCAACGCCTTTTTTCTCGGCATTGCGGATCAAAACCTCGTCAAATTCGGCCCGCTTCACCTGATAGGCGTGCGGCATGGACTTGTCCCAGGCATCGGCAAAATGGAAAGTTTGCGCCATGTTGTGCTGCGGCGAAACGAATTCAGCGCCCCACTTTTCCATGCCAATGGCTTTGACTTGATCAGCAATTCCCATCCGTTCAAAGAGCGGCATATTGGCCGGAAGCAAGGATTCGCCGACATGAAAGCGCGGGTGACGGGCTTTTTCCAGCAGCACAACGCGATAGCCTTTTTCCACCAACAAAGGCGCAATCGTCGTCCCGGCCGGCCCACCGCCGATGACCAACACGTCGCATTCCTGACGTGGCAAAACTTTCTCTGCTTGTTCCATATGCTGTGGTGCCTATTGAATGATCTCTGCTGCCGTAAAATTATTTTGTTTTGTAGGTCATGCTTGCCACAGTTTCCGAGTGGCCATTAATCTTGCTGACTTTGTTGCCCGACCAATAGACGTAATACGGACCGTAACTAGACCACCAATAACGCCAATACGTCCCATCCAACTTTGGCGTTTCATTGGTTTGCGGGTAACCAACGGCGATGATCACCTGTTCCTTGGTCATCCCCTTCATCAGCTTGCCAACCTCGATCGCCTTACGAATTGGCGGCGTGAATTTGGCAATTTTCAGCTTGGTATCTTCCAGAACCACCATCTTGTTCATCCATTGTTCGATGGTTTCCTGTTCCCGACCATTGTCTTGACCAAGGCGCATCGGTTTGCCATCAATCTCGACAAAAACCTGATAACCGTCAATTTTCTTGACGTTAATCGGCGTCCCGGCTGGAATGAAAGCCAACTGGGAAAAATTCGAATCACTGATCCAGTCGCCCTCGTAATGCAGGTTACAACAGGCGAAACCACTGCGCGCATAGGCGGTTTTTTTTACTTCGCCAGCATTGCTTTCGTCAGGCTTGCTCTCGTTACTATTGCAGGCCGTTAACGAAAATAGGGTGACTGCTGCGGTCAACAGCCAAAATTGGCCAAATTTGCGCTGGTCGTTCATCGTCACCCCCAGAAAGCAGGATTATACCGTTGCCGACAAGGCTGGCGTGGTGCAACAACTGCTCCCTTCATCAATAGCCGCAGTGACGATTTTTATTGCCTCACGTCGGGAAATCTTGATCGGTGACATTGAAACAATGTTATCTACCTGCAAATCGGCGCTAAGTCTCGGCTGCATCCCAATCGGCTGGCGCGGATGAAGTTTGAATTCGCGTTTTGATTTTTCCAGCTGCGCCTTGTTGGCGCTGAAATATCGCGCCGCCGCAATGGTTTCGGGCAAATGCTTGAGAACGTGCCACAAACTCCAGCGATGCGCCCACAGCCGTTTAGCAAAACGCCGGCGATAACCCTTGCTGTCATAGAATCGCTGGACATGCCAGTTGTACAAGGCGTCCATTTCCTCCCGCGAGCTGAAACCATCGGGCAGAAAAACGAAATTCAGACAGTTCATTAACCGCCAGTCTTCGATGAAATCTCCGGAAACTCCGCTGGCGCATTCCTCCCAAATCGGCGCGCCGTGTAGCGGGCTGAATTTGGTCATGTTCATTTCATCAAGTTCAAGCGAGAGAACGAAATCGCTGGTTGTCTTGACGGTTTCCGCTGTTTCGCCCGGCATGCCGAAGATGAACAGCCCCTTGGCGCGCATGCCGGCAGCGTGAATCTGCCGTACCGTATCGCGCACCGCCTCCAGCGTAACCCCTGCCTTGTGGCGCTCCATCATTTCCGGATCGGCTGATTCAATACCCATCGAAACCATCAGCACGCCAGCCAGCTTCAGTTTGGCCAGCATCTCGTCCGAGGTATGACCAGTTCGAATGGCGCAATTCCACTGAATACCGAGTGGGTTTTCGATCAACAACTCACACAAGTCCATGACGCGCTGCTTCTTGGCCGTGAATAAGTCGTCGTACATATTGATGTGATAGACCCCGAACTTGTCCCGCAGGTACTTCATGTGATCGTAGGTGTATTGCGCCGAATTGGTCTTGTACAAGCGCTCGAACACCGTGCGATCGCAGAAAGAGCAGGTGTAAGGACATCCGCGCGAGGTAATCATCGTCGCGCCATAACGCTTTTCATAGGCAAAAAGGGGCAGATGATAAGCATGCGGAAAACCTGCCAGCTTTTCATAGGCCGGAAAAGGCAGTTCATCAAGATCAAGAATACGGTCACGGCGCGGATTCACCACAATCTTGCCTTGCTCGTTGCGATAAATCAGGTTGCCAATTTCATTCAGTGGTTTGCCATCCGCTAGATTGAGCAGTGCTCCTTCACCTTCGCCGATGACCAGATAGTCAATCTCTTGAAACTGTTCGAGGATGGGCGCGCCTAGCGACGAGACATGAACGTTACCAAACACGATCTTGATCTCGGGGCGACGCTGACGGATGTAGGTGGCAATCTCGATGGCGTCCATGAAACCGGAGGTTGTTGCCGAAAAACCGACCATTTCAGGATCCGTCGCCAGCACAATTTCCGCATTCTCGGCAATCGTCGGCGGTGCGTAAGGGCCAAGACAGTCATGCAAGGCCGTCGTATGGCCGTGCTTATCCAGCCAACTGGCAAGTTGCATGATGCCAATCGGCGGCATGCGGTTGGCGAGAACAGAGAAATCCGGCTGACCCGGCACAAAGTTGAAGCCAGCGGGGTGAACAAGCGTGACGCGCATAGCGTTGTCCTTAAAGGAAGTCTCTGAATTTTAGTAGAAAATTGCCACAGTATCCCAGGCAAATTTGACGATCAACACGCCAACCAGCAGGAGAAAAACCTGCCGCACAAAGGCGCTGCCATGTTTCAAAGCCAGCCATGTGCCGGCAATTGAGCCGCTGACATTGGCCACCGCCATGAGCAAGGCCAACAACGGTAAAACGTAGCCATTTGGTAAAAAATAGCCGAGGGCGGCGAGATTGGTCGCCACATTGACTACTTTGGCGCTCGCTGAGGCATGCAAAAAGTCAAAACCAAAGTAGCGCACGAAAAGAAAGATCAGAAAACTGCCGGTGCCCGGCCCGAAGAATCCATCGTAAAAACCAATTACCGCACCGAGCAGCACTGCGTAAGCCAGTTCTTGACGACCAGAATGCACCGGGCGATGAATCTGGCCAAATTTTTTGCGTTTTAGGGTGTAGACCGCAGCAACCACCAGTAACAGCAAAATCAGCGGCCGAACGGCATCTTTCGGCAACCAGGCAACGGCCGCAGCCCCGAGGTAGGAAAAGGCAAAAGCCCCCACTGCCGCTGGCAGAATGGTCCGCCACGGCATTTTTACTTGCCGGGCGTAGCGCCAAGTGGCATTTGCAGTGCCGACAACGCTGGCGCATTTGTTGGTGCCAAACAGCGTTGCCGCTGATTCATTTGGATATACAGCAAACAAGGCCGGTATCTGGATCAGGCCTCCACCACCTACGAGAGCGTCAACCGCACCAGCCAGGAAGGCAGTTGCCATAAGTATCAACAAGCTGAGATCAAGAATTTCCATCTAATTTTTTACGCTTGTTGCTTGCTATAGGGTTTTATATAAGAACTATATATAAAACAACTGTTAACACTATCTCAGGAACAACCCTGTTGATAAGTAAATAAATTGTTTTATTTACATCAACTTATTGTTAAAAAGAGCTTCTGTAGAAAGCTCTGAAACAGTTGTGGGTGAAAAGTGGACAGTTTTCGTACAGTGGACAATTTGCTGCCTTACCCACAAAGTGCTCAGAGATTATTAACAAACTTATCAACAGGCTTTTATGCGTGGGTAAAAAGTAGCTTAGATGCTTACTTGCCGATACAAAAACGGCTGAAAATGACGCCGAGCAGATCATCAGCGGTAAATTTGCCAGTGATTTCACCCAATGATTGCTGGGCTAGTCGGAGTTCCTCGGCAAAGAGTTCTAAGGCTGGCAGTGGACCTTCGACGACATTTCTTGCTGCGGCGATGTGTTCTTGTGCTGCGGCGAGGGCACGCAGGTGACGTTCGCGGGCAATAAAGACATCTTCGGCCTGATGCCAGCCAGCAATATGCAGCAATTCCTGGCGTAGGAGTTCAATGCCATCGCCCGAGAGGGCTGAGAGGGAAATAGCCGTGGTATCCGGTTCGTCGTGACGCTCTGGCGGCTTGCCGTTGAGATCAATTTTGTTATAAACGGTGATCCGCTTTAGCCGTTCGGGCAGGCGAGCCAGGATTTCCCGGTCGGCTGCAGCAATGCCGGAACGGGCATCAACCAACAACAAAACGACGTCAGATCGTTCGATTTCACGCCAACTGCGTTCAATACCAATCTTTTCAACTTCATCCTCAGTTTCGCGCAGTCCGGCGGTATCGATGATGTGAAGTGGAATTCCCTCAATTTGGATGGTCGACCGCAGCGCATCGCGGGTTGTCCCGGCAATCGGCGTGACGATCGCTAGGTCGTCGCCAGCCAGCCGGTTGAGGAGAGAGGACTTGCCGACGTTCGGTTGGCCAGCCAGCACGACGTGGAGGCCAGATTGGAGCAGTTTCCCTTGGCCGGCCCGGTCAAAAACCTCAGCAAGTTTGAGTTGCAAGGTTTCCAGCCGGCCAAAAGCGTTAGCTGCCTTGAGAAAATCAATGTCTTCTTCGGGAAAATCGAGCGTCGCTTCTACCAACATGCGCAGGTTGATCAGTTCATCCGTTAGGCTGTGAATCGCCTTGGAGAATTCTCCTTGCATAGAACGTACTGCGGAACGAGCGGCACTGGTTGTTGCCGCGTCGATCAGATCAGCGACGGCTTCCGCCTGGGCTAGATCAAGTTTGCCATTGAGAAAAGCCCGCCGGCTGAATTCACCGGGTTCGGCCAGGCGAGCACCAAGATCAAGGCAGCGCGCCAGCAGCATTTGCATGACGACCGGACCACCATGACCCTGTAATTCAAGGACATCTTCGCCGGTGAAGGAATTCGGATCGGGAAAGAAGAGCAGCAGGCCACTGTCGATCGTGCTGTCGTCACTGGCTTTAAAATCGGCCAGCGTTGCGTAGCGCGGTTTTGGTGTCTTACCGGTCAGCGCCAAAGAAAAGGGCAGCAAATTGCTGCCCGAGACCCGAATGACGCCAACTCCGCCACGACCGGGGGCCGTGGCGATAGCAGCGATAGTGTCGGCGGCTATTACACCACTCACACCTTAAGCCTTGGCGTCGTTGGCGGCTTTACCACCCGATTCAATCATCCGGGTAATCTGCCATTGCTGAGCGATCGACAAAATGTTGTTAACCACCCAGTAAAGTACTAGACCGGCCGGGAACCAGAGGAACATAACGCCAAAAATCAGCGGCATGGCCATCATCACCTTGGCCTGAATCGGGTCCGGCGGCGTTGGGTTGAGTTTGGTCTGAATAAACATGGAAATGATCATCAGCACCGGCAGAATATAGAACGGGTCAGCCGAGGCCAAATCCTTGATCCACAGTATCCACGGCGCATCGCGCATTTCAACAGCACCGAGTAACACCCAATAAAGCGCAATAAAGACCGGAATCTGCACCAGAATTGGTAGGCAACCGCCAAGCGGATTGACCTTTTCAGTCTGGTACATCTTCATCATTTCTTGATTCAGACGCTGTTTGTCGTCACCAAAACGCTCCTTCAACTGCGTCAGACGCGGTGTCAGTAGCTTCATTTTGGCCATCGACTTGTAGGAAGCGGCGGAAAGCGGGAAGAAGATGGCTTTCAGGATAATGGTCAGCACGACAATCGCCCAGCCCCAGTTGCCAACCAGGCTGTGAATTGCCTGCAGAGCCCAGAAAATTGGCGCAGCAACAACAGTCAGCCAGCCATAATCAACGACCAGATCAAGGCCAGGTGATAATGCTTTCAGCGCCGCCTGTTCTTGCGGGCCAGCATAAAGACTGACGGATGCCTCGCCTTTGGCACCAGGTGCAATCTCGGCAATTGGCACAATCAGCCCGGCCTGGAAGGCACTGCCGCCTTCTAGTTTGCGCATGTAAAACTCACGCGGCGTTTTGTCTTTCGGTACCCAGGCGGCAACAAAGTAATGCTGCACCATCGCCAACCAGCCATTGTCTGCCGTCTTGGCGAACTTGGCTTTTTCCTTGGCAATATCGCCGAAGTCGATCTTCTGATACTTCTCGGCTTCGGTATAAACAGCGGGCCCGGTAAAGGTCGAAACCATCTTGGTTTCACCTTCGGGTGCTAAATCGTCGCGTTGCAACTGGAAGTAGGCGTGCGGGGCAAAGGCTTTGTCGCTACCGTTGGCAATTTCCCAAGTAACTTCAACCAAATAGGAGCCGCGCTTGAAGGTCAAAATCTTGGCGACCTTGACGCCATTGGCCGCTTCCGCCTCCAGGCGAACTTTTAGCTCACTTGATCCTTCGGCCAAGGCAGTCGCACCTTCAACCCGCTTGAAATTCGAGCGGTGAGTCGGCAAGCCTTCACCAATCAGGCCGCTTTGCGCCAGATATTGATGCTTGGCATTGAACAGGAAAAAGTTCTTGTCCTTGTTGTCGTGTTCTTTGTACTTGAGCAGTTCAAGTTCAACCAGATCACCGCCTTGAGCGGAAATAGTTGCCTTCAGCAGGTCTGTGCTGACGGTAAAGGTTTCACCAACAGGTTTTGCATCGGCTGAAATAACCGGTGCGCCGGAACCAGAAGTGCTGGCCTGTAGCGCAACAGATGGCTTTGGCGCGGCACTACCAGGCGTAGTGGCGACTGCAGCATCGGCTGCCGGTTTTGGCTGGTTGAATTTCTGCCAACTTTCCCACAGCATGAAACTGGAGAAAGTGAAGATCAAAACCAGAATAAGGCGTCGAGTGTCCATGAACTGCCTATGTAAACATACGTTCTAAATCAGGGTACCGGATCGTACCCGCCGGGATGCCAGGGATGACAGTGGCTGATGCGTTTGACGCTCAGCCAGCCCCCCTTGATGGCACCGTATTTCTCTACTGCTTCCACCGCATAGGCCGAACAAGTCGGATGATGCCGGCAGCTTCGCCCAAGAAAAGGGCTGATCGCATACTGATAGACCCGAATCAGGGCAATCAACAACCATTTCATTCTTCATCCCGCTTTGGCTTTGGCCGCTGCAGTTTATTCAGAAGGGCAACAAAATCACCAGCTATTACCTTGCCATCCAAAGGCCCCGGCTTGACCGCCAGGCGAACGACAAAATCACATGCTGGCAGCGTTGCCCGCAAACAACGGAACTGCTCGCGGATGATACGTTTGACTCTGTTACGGTCAACCGATCTTTTGAGCTGTTTTTTGCCGACCACCAAACCCAGACGTGCCTCGGTAAAACCGGCCGCTCGTGGCTGATAGTGCAGCATTAATAATTTCCCGCGAATCGCCTTCCTGAAACCAAAAACGGATGAGAACTCATCCGTTTTTGTCAGGCGATAGCGTCTGGCGAAGGTTTGTTCCACCCCGCCGAACGTCCGGTTTAAACGGCCAGACGTGTGCGACCTTTAGCGCGGCGAGCAGCAATAACTGCACGACCACCCTTGGTTCGCATACGAACCAGGAAGCCATGGGTGCGCTTGCGGCGCACGACCGACGGTTGATACGTGCGTTTCATGTTGAAATCCCTTGATGTGCTGAGAAAAACGCGTAATTACACCCTGATAGAGGGTGTGTTGTCAAGATGAATTATTTGCTAAAGCTGTGGATAACCTTGTTGATGAGGCGTAGAATCCTGCCTTCTCTGGTGCGATCAAGCCGCCAGATATGTTACAAATTTACCTGTTAAATCAAATACTAAAACCGCCAGCAATGCTTCTGACTGCGCGGAGAGGAGTCAATTCGTCAATGGCCGGTTTCTGGGAATCATGTTTACTGCGTTTTGAGCAGGAATTGCCCGAACAGCAGTTCAATACCTGGATAAAGCCGCTCCGGCTGGAAGGTGAAAGTTCAGCACTGGAAGATGGATTGCGCCTCATTGCGCCGAATGGTTTTATCCTTAAATGGGTTCGTGACCGTTATCTCTCGCGTATTGAAGAATATAGCCACAGCTTTTTCTCTGCGCCGGTAGTGATTTCTTTGGTTATTGGCAGTGCCAAGTCGGCACCTATTCGTAGCGAAGCGGTTGCAGACAAATCTGCCGAAGGCCCAGCCAAGACTGTTTCAGTCGCGGAAAAGTCGCGGGGTAAAGGCGGCAATTATGAAAAATCGCGCCTTTTCCAATCTTTCACTTTCGATAATCTGATTGTCGGTAAAGCCAATGACTTGGCCAGAGCGGCAGCCATTCAGGTGGCTAACAATCCGGGTGGGGCTTATAACCCTTTGTTCATCTACGGTGGCGCTGGTCTAGGAAAGACTCACCTGATTCACGCTATCGGCAACACCATTCTGGCTGAGTCGCCGGAAAAGGTGGTCCGTTACGTTCATGCGGAAGACTATTATTCGGATGTCGTGCGCGCCTATCAACAAAAGTCCTTCGACAGCTTTAAGCGCACTTACCGTTCGCTCGATGTTCTATTGCTCGATGACGTGCAGTTCTTCAACGGCAAAAATCGCTCCCAGGAAGAATTTTTCTTCCTGTTTAACGCCTTGATTGAAGCCCGCAAGCAGATCATCATCACTTGCGACACCTATCCGAAGGATATCAACGGCCTGGATGACCGACTGGTTACCCGTTTTGATTGGGGTTTGACCGTACAAATTGAGCCGCCCGAGCTTGAAATGCGGGTAGCCATCCTTAAAAAGAAGGCTGAAGCCGAAGGCATGCATCTGGATGACGAAGTAGCCTTCTTTATCGCCAAACATTTGCGCTCGAATGTGCGCGAACTCGAAGGTGCGTTGAAAAAGGTTCTGGCCTATTCATCTTTCCATGGCCGCGTTATTGCGCTGGATTTGGCCAAGGAAGCATTGAAAGACATTATTGGTTCGGTGCGTAATGTCGGCATGGACAACATTCAGAAGACCGTCGCTGACTATTACAAAATCAAAGTAGCCGAACTTTTTTCCAAAAAACGAACACGTGCTATTGCGCGGCCCCGACAGTTGGCAATGTGGCTATGTCGCGAAGTGACCTCGCACAGCTACCCCGAAATTGGCGATGCCTTTGGTGGCCGTGACCATACAACGGTCATTCATGCGGTTAAGACGATCGACTCACTTCGCCTCAAGGAAAGTGAGCTCAATCACGATCTGCACGTTTTGTTACAGGTTTTGAAAGGATGAAAGCCTGTCGATAACTCTGTGAAAAAACTGTTAATCAATTGTGAGTCATCTGGTTATTTCAACTTTGTGCGAAAATTGTCCAGAATTCATGCACAGGCAATTAAGTGCTTTCTGCAGAGCCAATTATTTAAAATAACAGTTTGAAAATAAACAATAAGTCATTGTTATCCACAAATCTGTTCTCGATATAGTCTACTTAGGATTTTTATATATGGTTCTTATCAAAACCCATAGAGACACCCTTCTTGCCCCTTTGCAGTCGGTGTCTGGCATTGTTGAACGACGTCATACACTGCCCATTCTTTCCAATGTGCTTCTGGAAAAACATGGCGACAGACTGACGTTGTTGGCCACCGATATTGAAATTCAGATCACCACGTCAACCGCTGGTGCAGGTGGCGAGGGTGATGGCGCGGTAACCGTTGGGGCGCGCAAGTTGCAAGAAATTCTGCGTTCATTGCCGGATGCCAACGAAGTCAGCCTGGTACTTGAAGACAAGCGTTTGCAAGTTCGTTCCGGCAAAAGCCGCTTCAGTCTGCAAACTTTGCCGGCTGATGATTTCCCGCGTATGACCATTACGGAAGGTGAAACGCAACAGTTCACCATTACGCAAAAAGCCTTTCGTCATTTGCTTGGCAAGACGCAGTTCAGCATGGCTGCTCAGGATGTGCGTTATTACCTGAATGGTTTGTTGCTGCTTGTCGAGGGCAAAGAACTGCGCGCTGTGGCAACCGACGGCCACCGTCTGGCTTTTGCCAGTGTTGAAATTGAAGCCGATTTGCCGCGTCAGGAAATTATTTTGCCGCGCAAAACAGTGCTCGAATTGAACCGTTTGCTGGTCGATAACGATGATCCGTTGAACATCACGCTAACTGCAAATCAGGTGCGCTTTGCCTTCGGTTCAGTAGTTCTGGTTTCGAAGTTAATTGATGGCAAATTCCCCGATTACGAGCGAGTTGTACCGGCCACTTTGAAAAACCATGTCAAGGTCGGTCGGCAGGCGCTAATGCAGGCAATGAACCGTGCGGCAATCCTGACCAATGAAAAATTTCGCGGTGTACGCGTCGTTTTGGGCGAAAATAGCCTGAAATTGATCGCCGCCAACGCCGAGCAGGAAGAGGCGCAGGAAGAAATGGAGATTGAGTACAACGGTGATGCCATCGATGTTGGCTTCAATGTTGGCTATCTGCTCGACGTGCTGAACAACGTGCAAACCGATGAAATTCAATGGAGTTTCAACGACGCCAACTCCAGTGCGCTGATTACCGTACCGGGCAACGAGCGCTTTAAGTACGTCATCATGCCGATGCGTATTTGATTATTGAATTAAAAGAATAAGTTTCACGTGGAACACAAGTAATGACTGAAGAAATTAGCCCGCAAATCGCCGATCAAGCTTATGGCGAATCCAGCATCCAGATTCTCGAAGGTCTGGAAGCAGTGCGCAAACGTCCGGGTATGTACATCGGCGATACGTCCGATGGTACAGGACTGCACCACCTCGTTTTTGAGGTGGTCGACAACTCGATCGACGAAGCTTTGGCGGGCCATTGTGATGACATCGTTGTCACCATTCACATTGATAATTCAATCAGCGTGACTGACAACGGCCGGGGCATTCCGACTGGCGTCAAAATGGACGACAAGCATGAACCAAAACGGACAGCGGCTGAAATTGCGCTGACCGAATTGCATGCGGGTGGCAAGTTCAACCAGAACTCATACAAGGTTTCCGGTGGTTTGCACGGGGTGGGTGTTTCCTGCGTCAATGCGCTCTCGAAGTGGTTGCGCCTGACCATCCGCCGCGATGGCAAAAAACGGCAAATGGAATTTTGTCGTGGCCACGCCGTTGACCGCATCATCGAGGTCATTGACGGTGTTGAAATTTCGCCGCTAAAAATTGTCGGCGATACTGAGAAGCGCGGCACAGAAGTTCACTTTCTCGCTGATGAGCAGATTTTCGAGCACATTGAATTTCATTACGAAATTCTCGCCAAGCGTCTGCGTGAACTGTCCTTCCTTAACAATGGCGTACGTATTCGCCTGATCGATCAGCGTACCGGCAAGGAAGAAGATTTCGCTTTTGCCGGTGGCGTGACCAGCTTTGTCGAATACATCAACCGCAGCAAAACGGTGCTGCATCCGACGGTTTTTTACTCGTCTGGTGAAGCCAAGGTTGGTGATACCGGCGTCACGATTGGTGTCGAAGTGGCGATGCAGTGGAACGACTCCTATCAGGAACAGGTGCTCTGTTTCACCAATAACATCCCGCAATCTGATGGTGGTACCCACTTGACTGGGTTGCGCGCGGCGATGACCCGGGTTATCAACAAATATATCGAAGAACATGAGATCGCCAAGAAGGCCAAGGTTGAAATCGCCGGTGAAGACATGCGCGAAGGCCTGGTTTGTGTCTTGTCGGTCAAGATGCCTGACCCCAAGTTTGCCTCGCAAACCAAGATGAAACTGGTTTCTTCGGAAGCCCGTCCGGCTGTCGAAGAGGTGGTAGCGCAAAAACTGGCGGACTTCCTGCTCGAACGTCCAGTCGATGCCAAGATCATTACCGGCAAAATTGTTGAAGCTTCCCGGGCGCGTGAAGCGGCTCGCCGGGCGCGTGAATTGACCCGCCGTAAAGGTGTATTGGACGGTATTGGTCTGCCTGGTAAACTGGCGGATTGTCAGGAAAAAGACCCGGCACTTTGTGAGGTTTACATTGTCGAGGGTGACTCCGCCGGCGGTTCCGCCAAACAGGGCCGTGATCGCAAGTTCCAGGCTATTCTGCCGCTACGCGGCAAGGTGCTGAACGTCGAGAAAGCCCGTTTCGACAAGCTGATTTCCAGCGAGCAGATCGTTACCCTGATCACGGCGCTCGGCACGGGCATCGGCAAAGACGAATTCAAGATTGAAAAACTGCGTTATCACCGCATCATCATCATGACTGACGCGGACGTGGACGGCGCGCACATCCGCACGCTGCTGCTGACGCTGCTCTATCGCCAGATGCCGGAGTTGGTTGAGCGTGGCCACATCTACATCGCCCAGCCGCCGCTCTACAAGGTCAAGCTCGGCAAGACCGAGCGTTACCTGAAAGATGACCAAGAATATAACCAGTTCCTGCTCCGCATGGCGATGGATGATTCCAGCCTGATGCCGCGTGCTGGTGGCGAGCCGGTTACTGGTCCGGCGCTTGAGGAATTAGCCCGTTCCTGGTTGTTGACCGAAGCAGTTATCGAACGCATTTCACATCTGGTTGATCCGGTTGTCCTCAAGTCGATGGTTCAACACAACCTGAAACTCGATTTGAGTTCAGAGGAAAGTTCCAAGGTGGGGGCCGAACTGCTTGCCAAGCACCTGATCAGCAGCATTCGTGTGGTGCCGAGATACGACGATATTCAGGAACGCTGGACCTTGCGTATCGAAAAAATGCACCACGGCAACCTGAAAGTTGGCCTGATTGATGACGATCTGCTGCTTTCCGGCGACTTCATGCAACTGCGTCGTACGGCAGAAACGCTAGCCGATCTTTTTGGCCCTGGCGCTTACATGATGCGCGGCGAGAAAAAGCAGGTGGTCACCAATTTCGGTGATGCCATGAAGTGGCTGCTCCATGAAGTCGAACGTGGCATCAGTAAGCAACGCTACAAAGGCTTGGGCGAAATGAACCCCTCGCAGCTTTGGGAAACAACAATGGACCCGAAAGTCCGCCGCCTGCTGCGTGTGCAGATTGACGATGCGATTGCCGCTGACGAGATTTTCACCACGCTGATGGGCGAGTTGGTCGAACCGCGTCGGGCGTTTATTGAAACCAATGCATTGAATGCGCGGATCGATATTTAATTCAAAATTTTTTGCTTGATCAGGAAAAGGCTCCTTAAAGGGGCCTTTTTCTTTTCAAAGAAGGGATTTACGTGCGGGTCGTTGTTCAGCGGGTAAAAGAGGCTGCTGTTGCGGTTGACGGCAAAATCAGCGGAAAAATCGGGCCGGGTTTGCTCGTATTGGCCGGGTTTGAGGCGAGAGATGGTGAGGCTGATCTGGACTGGATGGCTGGAAAAATTGTCCGTATGCGGATTTTTTGCGACGAGAGCGGGGTGATGAATCGAAGTGCGCTGGACAGTGCAGGCGATATTCTTGCTGTCTCGCAATTCACGCTGTACGCCTCGGTGAAGAAGGGAAACCGGCCGTCATGGAGTCGGGCGGCGTCGAGCGATATTTCTCAGCCACTGTTTGTGCGCTTTGTTGAAAAGCTGTCGGTTGAGTTGGGCAAGCCGGTGCCAACCGGGGTGTTTGGTGCTGATATGCAAGTTAGCTTGATCAACGATGGCCCGGTGACGCTCAGTATTGATTCGCGTCAGAGTGAATAGCTGGGTTGCTGCGGTCAACCGGAAAAATTGGCGAAAATTGGCGAAAAATCAGGGAACGACGGTGAGTGCTGGCGCTTGACCGATGAATTTAAGGCGTTGGCGCAGGGCTTCGGTGACGAAAATATGACCATCACGGTCGACGCGTAAAACGCGGCCAATTTGCATTTTTCGGGCAGCTTCGCGCCAAGCGTCGGGGCCGGCGATAAAGATCGGTTTGGAGGCGGCGTCGGAGAGTGTTCCGGCCTTGGGCCCAGCGGGAATCAGCACGGTTACCGCCTGGGTGTGATCAGCCGGGTAGCCGGTGCGCGGGTCGAGCAGGTGCGGGTAACGCTTGCCGTCCACTTCAAAGAAACGCTGATAGTCGCCGGAGGTGCCGATGGCTTCGCCGTCGGCCAGATCGACGGTGGCCAACGGGCCAGGCTGGCGTGGGTGCTGGATGCCAACTTTCCATTTTCGACCTTCTTTGCTACCGAGGGCCATGACGTTGCCACCGATGTTAATCAGCGCGTTGTTGATGCCCTGGCTGTGCAGGATGGCGGCGGCGCGGTCGAGGGCGACACCTTTCAGGTAGCCGCCGAAGTCGAGCGCGACCTGGCGGTTGCGGCTGCTGATCGTGTTGTCGGTAATGGTCAGGTCGGCGATCGATGGCTTGCTGGCGAGCCAGGCCTTGATATCGCTGGTGGCGGGTAATTCGGCCTTGAATTCGTCAGCCTGAAAACCCCAGAGTTTGATCAGCTGGCCGATGCCGGGGTCAAAGAGCCAGTCATCCTGTTCGCTGAGTGCCTGCGCCTCACGGACGAAGGCGGCCAGTTCCGGGCTGACTTGCTGCACCCCAAGGGTACTTCCTAAGGGGCGCGCTCGACCGGCAGAAATGGCCAAATTAAGATCGCTTAGTTCCGAGGGTTGCCAGGCGTGATAGGTGCGATGCAAACGGTCGAATTCGCGCAAGACGGCGGCAATGGCTTGGCGACCATGTTCAGGCTGGCTGCTAACGACAAGGACTTCAACGCGCGTGCCGAAGACGTAGGCTTGTTGTTCCTGAAGTGGCGTTCGGCTGCACGCTGCAAGGAGCAGCGCACAGATGACTATCAGGCAATGCCGCATGCGTGTTCAATAGCGGTGATGAATACACCGGCCGCATCAAAGCCGGTTTGCTGGCGAATTTCGACCATGCAGGTTGGGCTGGTGACGTTGATTTCGGTGAGATGGTTACCAATGACATCGAGGCCAACCAGCATCAGGCCACGCTTGATGAGAATCGGCCCGAGCGTTTCGGCGATTTCGCGGTCACGCGCGGAAAGATCCTGTGCTACGCCGGTACCGCCAACGGCCAAGTTGCCGCGCGTTTCGCCAGCTTTGGGGATGCGGGCCAGGCAATAAGGCACGGGTTGGCCAGCGATGAGCAGGATGCGTTTGTCGCCGGCACTGATCTCAGGCAGGTAGCGCTGCGCCATGACGGTGCGCGTGCCTTCGTGAGTCAGTGTTTCAAGGATGACATTACGGTTGGGATCATTGCGATGGATGCGGAAAATCTGGCTGCCGCCCATACCGTCGAGTGGCTTGAGGATGACATCACGTTGTTCGTCGATGAACTGTTGCAACTGCTGCATATCGCGGGCGACCAGCGTTGTTGGAGTGAACTGGTCGAACTCGCTGATCGCAATCTTTTCCGAATGATCACGCAAGGCGCGTGGTTTGTTAAAGACGCGCACACCAGCTGCCTCGGCGCGTTCCAGGAGCCAGGTGGCCGTCATGAATTCGAAATCGAAGGGTGGATCCTTGCGCATGATCACCGCGTCAAAGGCGGTGAGCGATTTCCATTCACGGCCGGTTTCGCGATACCAGTCGCGGTCGTCCGGACGCATGTGCATATGCACCGCTTCACCATAAACACCGCCGGAATGGCCGGGTTCTGGCCGACGCCAGCACAAGCTGGCGCACTCTACGGTGAACACGTCGTGACCATGCTTTTCGGCCGCCCGCATCATGGCGACTGTTGAGTCCTTCCAGGCCTTTAGTTCGGGCAGGGGATCAATGACGAAGGCGAGCTTGAGCGACTGGCTGCTGCCGCCAAGCAGGTGTTTTTCAAAGTGCAGTTGTTGGGTCACGATGTCGGGCTTAAGCCGTCTTCCGGCGCGGTGCGTTCCAGTTCGACCGCTGCCGCGAGGCAGGCCAGGCGGCCAACAACGCCGTAGGCATAAAAACGGTTGGGCGCAGCATCGGGGTTGTTACAGCCGTAGTCAGGCATATTGCACCCGGTTTCAAAGGCCAGCGGTTCGAAATGCATGCCCGGCGCATTTAGGTTTTCATCCTTGCCTCGGCCGGTATGAACGCGATAGAAGCCGCCAACGACGTAGCGGTCAATCATGTAGATCACCGGTTCGGCGACCGCATCGTTCAGCGTTTCAAAGGAATGGACCCCTTCCTGGATCAGCACCTCGGAAACTTCCAGGCCTTCCTTGACGACGCTCATTTTGTTGCGCTGTTTGCGGTTGAGGGCGATTACTTCGTCGACGTTACGCACCGTCATCACGCCCATGCCATAGGTGCCGGCGTCGGCCTTAACGACGACGTAGGGCGTCTCATCAATTTCGTATTCCTTGTATTTCTCGCGCACGATGTCGAGTACAGCGGCGACGTTGGCGGCCAGGCAGTCCTCACCCTGTCGATCATGGAAATTGACACTGCGACAAACGGAAAACGCCGGGTTAATACGCCAAGGGTCGATGCCGATAGCCCGGGCAAAGTCGTTGGCCACTTCGTCGTAAGCGGCGAAATGGTTTGATTTACGGCGAACGGCCCAGCCGGCATGGACCGGCGGCAGAACAACCTGTTCATGCAAACCTTGCAGGATGGCGGGAATGCCGGCGGATAAATCGTTATTGAGCAGAATGGCGCAAGGATCGAAACCATCCAGCCCGAGCCGGTTTTTAGTTCGGACCAAAGGTTCAAGGAGTAGGCTCTGGCCATTCGGCAGCTCGATTTTCGTCGGCTGGGTGACTTCTGGCAGCAACGAACCGAGGCGGACATTCAGCCCGGTTTGTTTGAGGATGGCGGCGATCTGCGCGACGTTTTGCAGGTAAAACTGGTTGCGCGTGTGGTTTTCCGGAATCAACAGCAGGCTGCGGGCATCCGGGCAGAACTTTTCAATGGCGCTCATCGCCGCCTGAACACACAGCGGCAGGAAAGCGGGGTTGAGGTTGTTGAAGCCGCCGGGGAAAAGATTGGTATCGACCGGCGCCAGTTTGAAACCGGAGTTGCGCAGATCGCAGGAGGAATAGAAGGGCGGGGTGTGCTCTTGCCACTGGCCACGCATCCAGTGTTCGATTTGCGTGCTGCTATCGAGGAAGCGGCGCTCGAGGTCGAGGATGGGGCCGGTCAAGGCGGTGGTCAGGTGGGGAACCATGGGCTGTCTCGTTGCCTTTAAGGCGAGTAATTGTTGGCCGGAATCTTACACCGCAGTGCACAAAAATGGGGCATCGAATCATGGCCTGCTACGGTCAACCCCTTGAAAACAGGTAAAATTCGCCCCTTGGTTTTACCGCTTGTTTTACATAAATTCGCAGATCGGAATCGCCGTGCTTGTCGCCGCCAATATCACTATGCAGTTCGGGGCAAAACCCCTGTTTGAGAACGTTAACGTCAAGTTTGGCGAGGGCTATCGCTATGGCCTGATCGGCGCCAACGGGGCCGGCAAATCGACCTTCATGAAGATTTTGTGTGGTGCGCTGGAGTCCTCCGCAGGCAACGTCTCGAAGGAAAAACACGAGCGCATGTCTTACCTGCGCCAGGACCAGTTTGGCTTCGAAGACATCCGCGTCCTTGACGTCGTGCTGATGGGCCATGAGGAAATGTGGGCCTGCATGAGCGAAAAGGATGCGATCTACGCCAATCCGGAAGCGACTGAAGACGACTACATGCACGCCGCCGAACTGGAATCGAGATTCGCCGAATACGATGGCTACACGGCGGAATCGCGAGCTGGCGAATTGCTCATGGGCGTTGGCATTCCGATCGAACAACACAATGGCCCAATGCGCGAAGTCGCTCCCGGCTGGAAGCTTCGCGTACTGCT
>Ga0136636_10000248_pt1 | contig 25431 bp, 18 predicted proteins | sample AntDrymUQ8522106_2_FD_104653 | JGI IMG/M metagenome (GOLD analysis project Ga0136636, IMG submission 104653) | Polar desert sand microbial communities from Dry Valleys, Antarctica - metaG UQ852 (21.06) | ecosystem: Environmental > Terrestrial > Soil > Desert | place: Antarctica: Dry Valley... | reverse complement strand
TGCCCTTTAGCATAAAAAGTACGTGATACCTGAGCACCACCAAATGAACGGTTGTCCAACAAACCGCCATATTCGCGAGCAAAAGGAACACCTTGTGCTACACATTGATCGATAATACCATTCGACACCTCAGCCAAACGATATACGTTAGCTTCACGAGCGCGGTAGTCACCACCTTTAATTGTATCGTAGAAAAGACGGTAAACAGAGTCACCATCATTTTGATAGTTTTTTGCAGCATTGATACCACCTTGTGCAGCAATAGAGTGTGCACGGCGAGGTGAATCCTGAATACAAAAGTTTAACACGTTGAAGCCCATCTCAGCCATTGACGCAGCCGCCGAAGCTCCTGCCAAACCTGTACCAACAACAATTACATCAAGGCGACGTTTGTTAGCAGGGTTTACCAATTTTTGATGCGCTTTATAATTGCTCCATTTCTCTGCTAACGGTCCCGCAGGAATTTTAGCATCTATTTTAGTTGTTTCTACCGCAGTAGATTCTTCTTTCTTAGCCATAATTCAGTTTTCTAATAATATTTTACAATTTACAATTAGCAGCAAGAACCGCATCCAAATAGATAATACACAGGAATTGACATGAACATCAATATTACGATAGTAGAAACGATGTTAGCAATAGTTTTTACACGAGGCAACCATGTTTTGTTGTTCAAACCTAAAGATTGTAATGCACTCCAAATACCATGTGTTAAGTGGAACCATAAAGCTACTAACCATACAATATAAATAATGCAATAAACCCAGCTGCTAAACAATTGCTGAACATAAGCAGCACCATCGGCAGGGCCGAAATCACCAGTATGTATACCAGTTATTTCTACAAATTGCATTTTGAACCAGAAATTGTACAAGTGAAGAACTAAAAAACCAAGTACAATTGCACCTAATACTAACATGTTTTGAGATGACCAGCTTACGCCTTTTTGATTCGCTTTAACCGCATAACGATCAGCTCCACGAGCACGCAAGTTCTGAGAAGTAAGATACAATGCATACAAAATATGGATTACAAATCCTGCAGATAATACGCTAGTAGCCAATAATGCATACCAGTTTGCACCCAAAAATTCACATATTGCATTGTAACCTGCTGGCGAAATAATCACCACAATATTCATGCAACTATGAAATAATAAAAACAACACGAGAAAAACTCCCGTGATACTCATAACGAGCTTACGCCCAATAGAGGAATCAATTAACCACATAGATTTTTGTTTTAGTTTGAAATTTATTTAGTCGTTTGTAATTTTAAATTAAAGATAACCAACAGATTACATCCAGGTAATACGCTTTTAAAAAGTTTCACAAAATTAGTGATTAGATTTCGATAATGCAAACTATTACGGAAAAAATTCTTTAATTAGAAGTTAATTGCATCTTGATAATCAACGGCAAAACCAACAATAAAAATCACCATTTTAAAATCACACGATTTCTGACAAATATAAAAATAGAATTATCGCACTATATCAATCATTTAAGGTCAATTAAAGTGTTAAACAAAATTCGTATTACAGTCAGATTAAAATTAGCCTGCCTGCATTTATTTTTAATCCGACAGAATAATTAACTCAAATATCAAGCCCACACAAATTGGAATGATTTCAATTTTGCAATTTTATGTTGTACCTTTGCACTCCATTTTAATAAAACATCAGCCTAAACTCACCAATCTTACTCATTTCAAATTTAAGAAGCAAAAATGAAATTTACTCCCGAAACATACACTATTCCGGACAAGCCAATGACCTCCTTCATTGACAGTGACGAAATTTGGGATTACATCCACAAAACAATTTCAACCGAAGAAAAAGTCCGAAAAATAATTGAAAAATCACTCTCAAAGAAAAGACTGAACCTGGAAGAAGTAGCGGTATTGATCAATGCCAACGACCCACAATTAATTGAAGAAATAAAGGAAGGAGCCAAAACTTTAAAGAAAACAATTTACGGAAATAGAATTGTACTTTTTGCACCACTTTACGTGGGAAGCAAATGCGCAAACAACTGCACATATTGCGGTTTTCGAGCTTCAAACAAAGAAGTTGTAAGAAAAACCCTCAACGACCGGGAGCTGGTAAATGAAGTAGAAGCATTGGAAAACAACGGACAAAAGCGTTTGATTCTGGTGTATGGCGAACACGCACACTACAGCCCCGAATACATTGCCTACACCGTGAAGCTTGCCTACAGCGTAAGAAAAGGGAATGGAGAAATACGCCGCATCAACATCAATGCAGCACCAATGGAGATAGAAGGCTTTAAAACAGTAAAAGAAGCTGGCATCGGAACTTTTCAGATTTTTCAGGAAACTTACCACCGCGAAGCCTACAAAACATATCACTTGAGCGGTAAAAAATCAGACTTCGACTATCGGCTAACGTCTTTGGATCGTGCCCAAGAGGCCGGATTAGACGATGTGGGGATAGGAGCGCTATTTGGCTTGTACGATTGGCGATTTGAGGTGCTAAGCCTTGTTCGCCACACCAACCATCTGGAAGCTTGCTACAATGTTGGGCCACATACCATCTCTTTTCCTAGAATAAAAGATGCGTCGTCGCTAGACTTTGGTGACACTTACTTCGTTTCTGACGAAGACTTCACAAAACTAATCGCCATCCTCCGACTAGCAGTGCCCTACACAGGAATGATACTGACAGCTCGTGAACCTGAAAAACTGCGAAATGAAATTATACAATATGGTGTTTCTCAAATCGATGGAGGTACAAAGCTTGAGCTAGGCAGTTATTCAAAAACAGAGAAAGAAGAACAAAACCTAAACAACGAGCAGTTTAAAATAAATGACGACCGCTCGCTGAACGATATTATCGACGAATTGCTCGATCAGGAAATGATTCCTTCATTCTGCACATCATGCTACCGCAAGGGACGAACAGGAGAGCATTTTATGGAATTCTCGGTGCCGGGATTTATTAAACGCTTCTGCACACCCAATGCAATATTGACCATGGCCGAGTACATTGAAGATTATGCTCCCGAACAAACTGCCATAAAAGGGTGGAAAGCAATTGAGAAAAACATCGATACACTGGACGATGAGAAAATAAAGAAATCTGTGCTCGAAAAAATAAAGAAAATAAAAACCGGAGAACGAGATTTATACTACTAAAGAAACACCTCCATAAAACTCTAAAAAAGGAAAAAATATGAGTAAAGGAAAAGATATAAAACCACATATCGGCATATTTGGTCGACGCAACAACGGTAAAAGTTCGTTCATCAATTTACTAGTTGGACAAGATCTTGCCATTGTTTCCAACCAGCCTGGCACTACTACCGATCCTGTCAATAAATCGGTAGAAATTTTCGGCATCGGCCCTGCAATCATTATCGACACAGCAGGAATTGACGACAGCGGCGAACTTGGCGACAAGCGAGTAAAAAAAACAATGGAAACAATCAAAAAGGTGGATTGCGCCATTTTACTTTTGGCCAATAATCAATTTGGATATTATGAGCTGGACTTAATTCAGAAATTCAACAACTTCGATATTCCATTTTTAATGGTGCATAACAAAACCGATTTGGAGAAGTTGAACGGCGCTACTATCGAAACAATAAAATCTGCCTGCATGTCTGAAATCATTGAATTCAGCACCCTCCATACAACCAATTACGACGAGCTTATCGATCTTATAAAAAGAACTATTCCTCAAACAGCTTACCAAAAACCATCGCTCTTTGCCGATCTGGTAAAACCCAAAGATGTTGTATTGCTCATTACCCCTATTGATAGCGAAGCACCTGATGGACGAATGATTTTGCCTCAAAACATGGCTATCCGCGATGCGCTGGATAATGATTGTATCACTGTGGTGGTAAAAGAGACTGAGATAGAGGATTTTCTCAAACTAGGCATTAAACCGGCACTGGTAGTAACCGACAGTCAGGCCTTCGGAATGGTTTCTAAGCTCATCCCCAATGACATTCCATTAACTGGTTTCAGCGTTATTTTTGCACGATTGAAAGGCGATTTTGAAAAATACATTGAGGGCACTTCCCATATTTCAAACCTAAAAGATGGCGACAAGGTGTTGATTTTAGAATCATGCACTCATCAGGTTAGCTGCGATGATATTGGGCGATTTAAAATCCCAAATTGGCTATTGAAATTTACCAATAAGAAATTAGAATTTACAGTTATTTCGGGACTTTCGGAAATAACTGAGGAGATAACTAATTTTGCCATTATCATCCAATGCGGTGGTTGCATGGTAACAAAAAAACAATTGCACAGCCGATTGAAACCTGCAATTGATGCGGGAGTACCTGTAACAAATTACGGTTTAGCCATCGCCTACATGCACGGTATTTTTGATAGAGCTACGGCACCATTTCGAAAACCCCTAACCCAAAATGCGGAATAATATCCAACATTTTTTTACTGAGAAATGTCTATAAACGAGATTCTACATAAAGAAGAATTCACAAAAAGTGATATTGTACTGCTTTTGAGTGTAAGTGGTGAAGATGAAAAAATGCTTTTCAAACATGCTGCCAGCACAAAAGAAAAAAGCATTGGGAATACTGTATACTTGCGTGGTCTGATTGAGCTGTCGAACGTTTGCGCTAAAGATTGCTTGTATTGCGGCATTAGAAAGTCGAACAGCGCCGTAAACAGATATTCTCTCAATGAGAAAGAAGTATTGGCAGCCATTCAGTTTGCGCACAAAAACCAGTACGGTTCGGTAGCCATTCAATCGGGCGAAATAAGCAGTATAGGTTTTATTGACACTATCAATAACATTCTAAAAACATCAAAAGAGACTACAAACGGTGAAATTGGCATCACGCTATCCTGTGGCGAACAATCGGAAGAAACGTACAGAACATGGTTCGAAAACGGAGCGCACAGGTATTTGCTGCGCATCGAATCCTCGACAAAAGAATTATACTCTAAAATTCATCCAAACGATGAGAACCATAACTTCGCCACACGATTAAACGCCCTGACTACATTAAAGAAAATTGGCTACCAAGTGGGAACAGGCGTAATGATAGGACTGCCTTTTCAGACGCTGGAGCATCTAGCTGACGACCTTATGTTTATGAAAAATTTCGATGTAGACATGTGTGGAATGGGACCTTACATCGAACACAAAGACACGCCACTTTACGCTTATAAAAACAGTCTGATTCCACTGAAAGAAAGATTCCAACTGACGCTAAAAATGATTGCTATTTTGAGAATAATGATGAAAGACATCAATATAGTGGCTTCAACAGCATTGCAAACCATTGACAAAATCGGGCGCGAAAAAGCAATTCAGATTGGGGCAAACATCCTTATGCCAAACATAACTCCGGGAAAATACCGCGACAGTTACAAGCTTTATGAAAATAAGCCCTGCACCAACGAGAATGCAGATGATTGCAAAAACTGTATCGATGTGAGAGTTCATTTGGTAAATCACAAGGTGGGTTACGCTGCCTGGGGTGACTCACAGCATTTTAAACGAAGAGCAAATAAAAAGTCCTGAATGTAAAACACTCAGGACTTTTTAAACTCATATTATCTCGAGTTATTTCAAAAAATATCTCAATGATTATTTTTTATTATTTATTTTTCAACCATTATTCAACCACTTCTCCAATCAGTGCTGCAGACGAAGCACTCAACACTTTTACTTGAATGGTTTCGCCAATTCGGCGACCAAGACGTGGAAAAATAACCACCTTGTTTTGTGACGTGCGTCCAAAAAGTTGCTCTTTCGAGCGTTTTGAAAACCCTTCCACCAACACTTCAAAGGTTTTTCCAATATCAAGCTGATTTCCCTGATTGGTCAGTTCTCTTTGCACTTCAATAATCTCCGCCAATCGGCGCAATTTTTCCTCTTCAGAGATATTATCAGGTAAATTTTTAGCAGCAAACGTACCCGGACGCTCGGAGTATTTAAACATAAACGCCAAATCGAAATTCACCTCACGCAACAGCGAAAGCGTTTGTTGGTGATCTTCTTCTGTTTCACTGTGGAAACCACAGAAAATATCGGTACTTATCGAAGCTTCGGGCAAAATACGGCGAATAGCTGCAATGCGCTCCAAATACCATTCGCGCGTATATTTTCTATTCATTAACTTCAATATCGAATTACTCCCCGACTGCACCGGTAAGTGAATAGATTTGCACAGATTGGGATAGTGGGCAATTGTTTCCAATGTGCAGTTGCACATATCTTTAGGATGCGAAGTGGAGAAACGGAAGCGTATCTCAGGTGCAGCTTCAGCAACAATTCGCAACAAATCAGGAAATTCAATCATTTCACCGTCTTTCTCAAAACGGAAAGAATTCACATTCTGTCCCAGCAAAGTGACTTCTTTGTAGTTCTTTGCCTGTAAATCTTTAAGTTCGTTCAGAATACTTTCCACATCGCGACTACGCTCTCTGCCACGCGTGTAAGGCACAATACAATAAGAACAAAAATTATTACACCCACGCATTATAGAAATAAATCCCGAAATGGATTTGCTAATGCGTGTAGGCAAAACTTCGCTGTAAGTCTCGGTGGTCGAAAGATCGACATTGATAGCATTATTGCCCTGTTCTACCGTTCCAATCAGATTTGGAATATCCAAATAAGCATCCGGTCCCACCACAATGTTCACACCATAGTCGTTTATAAGCTCATCCTTCACCCGTTCAGCCATACAGCCGACCACACCAATTATCAGTTTTTTATTTTTTCGTTTCAGCGTTTCGAAATACTTTAGCCGATTAATCACCTTTTGCTCGGCATTATCGCGAATAGAGCAAGTATTTACAAAAATAGCATCTGCTTCGGTAATCTTGTCGGTCAGTTCAAAACCATCCATTTGCATGATAGAAGCTACCACTTCACTATCGGCTACATTCATTTGGCAACCGTAGGTTTCGATAAAAAGTTTTTTGTCGTTCAAAGCGGATTTAAAGTCCGTTGAAGCAACTGTTTGTTTGTCCATTTTCATTATTTTGATATTATTTTTTGTTTTACAAAGGTACATCATATAATTTTATTACGAAAGCTCCACGATCACCTGCACTTTTAACTTATAGCCATTGGACATCTATTCCTCTCAAAATGAATAATTTAAAAAATAAACATTGTCAAATATACACTTTCATGAAAAATAATTCTATTTTTTTTCTCGAAACTCTTGTGGGATTGAAATATTTTTCTGACTTTTGCAGAGTAAACAAACAGATAAATTTTTCATAGTTAAGGTTTAGGTTAAAATGTGCAATGGGTGGCTGTGAAGTTACCCATTGTTTTTTGTATCAACTCCAATCCCCTAAAAGAGTTTCTTTCTAAACCAAAAACAGTTGACTCTTCCACACACGACATTTAGTGTAATCATTTCTCAAAATTTTGTCGGTTACTCTCTGGATAATTTTCAACCACTTATTTTTCAAAAAAAAACTCACAAAACAACTGATAAACTGAAAAATAAAAACACGGCAATAGCGTTTGTAATGAATATGTAATGAAAGAATGCTATTAAACACGTTTCAAATGAATTGGAACTAAAAAAATGATTGTATATTTGCAATCTATTAAACATAAAAAAAACAAAGAATAGGAGTTCCGGCGTTTATTGTCGGAATTCTTTTTTGTTATAAACGTCCTAAAATACACACAACTATGGCAACAAATTATATGACCGCAGAAGGTTACAAAAAGCTTGTTGAAGAACTTAATGAACTGGAAAGAGTTCAACGCCCCGCTATTTCAAAACAAATTGGAGAAGCACGTGACAAAGGTGATTTATCGGAGAATGCTGAATACGATGCAGCAAAAGAAGCGCAAGGAATGCTTGAAATGAGGATATCGAATTTAAAAGCGATGGTTTCATCGGCACGCATGATTGACGAGTCGAAAATAAGCACTAAAGAAGTTCAAATTCTGACCCGTGTGAAAATAAAAAACACGAAAACGGATCAGATAATGACTTATATGATTGTATCTGAAAGTGAAGCCAATTTCAAAGAAGGCAAACTTTCAGTTACTACACCTATTGCCAAAGGTTTGCTGGGCAAAAAAGTAGGTCAAAAAGCTACTGTTTCTGTTCCAAACGGGCAATTGGAGTTTGAAGTAATGGAAATTACGTTATAAAAGACATGGATTATGGCAACAATTTTTAGTAGAATTATCGCCGGAGAAATTCCATGTTATAAGATTGCTGAAAATGAGAACTTTTTTGCTTTTTTGGACATAGCTCCAATGAAAAAAGGTCACACGCTTGTAGTACCAAAGATTGAGGAAGATTATATTTTCAATTTGGATGATAAAACGGTGAGCGACATGATGCTTTTTTCTAAAAAAATAGCCAAAGCAATCGAGCAGTCAGTGCCGTGTTTGCGCATTGGAATAGCCGTTATCGGACTTGAGGTGCCTCATGCGCATATTCATTTAATTCCAATCAATAAAGAATCGGATATGAATTTCAAAAACCCTAAAATGAAACTCACCACCGAAGAAATGAATGAAATAGCTGATAAAATCAGACTGAATTTAGATTAATTCAGATTCTCCACATATAAAAATGCCCTACAAATTGGATTCAATTTGTAGGGCATTTTCGTTATCATTTCAATACAGTCGACTAAAAAGCTCAAGATACGAAAACGAACAGGGAAAAAACCGAACAACTCACCAACCCAACCCCGAAAGCAATGAATATCATGCTGATATTCTGTTCTACTTAAAATTAGTTTGTCCTTTTATGCGCAATGGAATTCCATTTTCCATTAGTTTCACAAGGACTAAGTATAACAAAACTCTGCCATACGGAACAACTCGTGAGTAGTGAAGGTGGGTTTCACAAGGACTAAGTATAACAAAACTGCCTATGAAACACCTCTTTAACTAAATACTTTAAAAATACGTATCCGAATGTATTAATTATTCCATAAAATGTGTAGATTTGTATTGTAATTATTGACATTCAATCCTACAATTAAGAGAAAAAGTTAAACGGAAACGGGTTCGTTATTTTCGGTATAAAAAACAAATTAAACACTTATAGAAATAGAAATAAGTTGTTTGACAGACAAAACCAACAATGCAATCCTAGTTAAATCGAAGAAATTTGACGACAATTCGACTTTACAATTCGGGGTTTGACCCATGAATGTGAGGATGAAACGGATTTTATTAATCAATCCGAAAAACTAATCAAAAAGATACTCAAACACAACAACAATACCTTGGATGATCTATTTTATTGGGAAACCACCCATCATGTCGGAATTTCATAAGGTATTGAAAAAGTTGCGGAGCAATATTGAAAGGTTGAGACGGAAATAAATTATACTTACTTTTACCGCAGAAAACAGAACCAACCGATAAAATTTTCTCTCAGAACTTCCTTGGTTGCTGTGACATGTTATTCTATTATTACGCAAAGTAATAGTGCATATAGCTCATTTATGTCTATATTATTTGTTCGCCGTTGAAATGCTTTAAAATAGGAGGTTGATTATGAATTTAAAAAATCTATTTTGGTTACTCTTTACATTCTTTACCTCACTTCATTTGCAGGCACAGGAAACTGGTTTTCCTGTTATTCGAAATTATACACCCAATGAATATAATAGTGGACCTAGTGTTACTACCGGTATTCAAGATAAAAGAGGGGTGATGTATTTTGGTGCAACTAGCCTGGTTGAATACGATGGTGTTACTTGGAAAAAAGTTCTGAATGCAAATATGTTAAGGGTGTATGGTTTTAATAAATTCAAGAACAATAGAGTCTATGTTTCTGCAGCCGAAGATATTGGCTATTTGAATGTTACTAAAAATGGAAGTACAGAGTATGTGAGTATAAAGTCATTGATAAAAGATAAAAGCGTTAAACTAGGATCTTTTGGCACTGTTAAGTCAACGTCTAAATATGTGTATTTTAATAGATTGAACTATATTATTCAGCATAACCCCAAAACAAAGGAAACAATTGTACTCAAAGCTTCCCCAACCGATACTTATGGCATAACGTTTATTTATAAAGATATCTATTATTTTAAATCCAATATCTATGGAGTATTAAAGATTAAAAATAACAAAATAGGCTTAACTCCTGATTTCTCATTCTTTAAAAAACTCAAGGTGTATAATGTTTCCTTTTCAAACGATTCTTCAGGAGTTTTAATTTCCACAATGGATCAAGGTTTATATTATACTAATTTTAGCAAAGATTCTTTAGTAAAAAAAATATCCATTCCTTCAACCGATACTCTTGCAAATGTATTAAAGTATCGGACAATGCTTGTTGATGGTAAATATTGGTTTTTAGGATCTTATCAAAATGGAGCTGTGCTTATTGACAAGAATGCAAAATTACTTCAGACATACAAAGAAGATAATGCTTTGCAGATGAACAGTGTTATTAATTCTCAAAAGGATAATACACATAATGTTTGGTTCATGTTAAACGATGGAATTTCAAAAACTGAACATAGTCAGGATTTGAGTTTTTGGAACAAAGAAACCGGTCTAAAAAACACAGTAACAGGTATTATTCGATTTAAGAACACGATGTATGTTGCAACCTTACACTGTGTATATTATATTGATAAAAACAATAAAATACAGACCGTCAATGGAATACCCCTTGGCAATGCCTGGTGTTTCTTGGAACCTACAACATCAAAATCGCTGCTGGTAAGTACAGAAAGTGGCATTTATGAAATAAATGGAAATCGCGCCTCATTAATTTATAGTGGGTATCAGTCTTTTATTTTGTACCAATCCAAAAGAAATCCACAAAGGATATTTTCAACTAATACGGGAAAGTTAATTTCATTGCTTTATGTCAACAACAAATGGATTGTTGAAGGAAGTTGGGACGGTGTGAATGATGAAATTCGTTCAATGATTGAAGCTAAAAATGGCGATTTGTGGCTATACACTTTTGTAAATGGTGTTATGCGAGTTACACCCGATTTGAACAATATTACAAAACCAAAAAAAATCAAGTATTATAAAGAAAAAGATGGTCTCAATGAATTAGTTTGCAATAATCCTTTTGAATACCAGAATCAAATTTTATTGGGAACTCCTGTTGGTTTGAAAATTTATAATTCTCTAAAAGACAAATTTGAACCCTACCATAAGTTAGGCGAGAAATTCTGTAATGGTAGCACAGAAGTAACTTTTTTTCAGGAAATGTCCGATGGAAAGATCTTTATAATACCTATGGATAACAAAAAGGCTGATGTTGGTCTTTTGTGGTCAAATAAAAAAGGTGGATATAATTGGTATTATGCCCCATTCCGTAGATTACCGTTTATGAATATCGAATGTTTCTATGCTGAATCATCTAATGTTGCATGGTTTGGTAGTAATGAGGGTTTGTTTAGATACGATTTCAGTAAGGACTTGAAGAATTATGATCAGAAATTTAATTGTCTTATTCGCGAAATTTCTTGTGGAACCGATAGCTTACTGCAAATTAACGACTTTGAAAGCAATGCTAATATTAAGTTGGATTATAAATTTAATTCACTAAAATTTGAATATGCTGCACCTTTCTTCGACCACGAAGAGCGCACATTATATAGTTACAAATTGGACGGTTTTGATAACCGTTGGAGTGACTGGGGTAGACAAACCGAAAAAGAATATACTAACTTGAATGAAGGTGAGTATGTTTTTAAAGTTAGAGCTAAAAATATGTATGATAAAGTGAGTGACGTTGCTGTTTATAAGTTTACGGTAATACCTCCGTTTTATCGCACTTGGTGGGCTTATCTTATTTACAGTATACTGATTATTTATATTATCTTTATTATCGTAAAGATAAATCTTTTAAGGTTGAGAAATGAGAAAAAACATTTGGAAGTAGTAATTACTCAACGAACGGCCGAAATCACACAACAAAAAAATGAAATTGAACATCAAAATAATAAGTTGAGAGAAATGGATGATTTTAAACAGGGTTTAACATCTATGATTGTCCATGATTTAAAAAATCCTTTGAATTTAATTTTAAATATTCCAACTAGTTTTAAACCCGAAAAGCAAATAGAAACTGTTAAGTATTCTGCAAAACAGATGCTAAATATGGTTTTAAATATTCTTGATATTAATAAATATGAGGATAGTAAATTTGAACTTGAATTAGCTTCAAAACAATTTATTATTATCGTAGAAAACGTAATTGTTCAAGTAAAGTTTCTGCTTGAACAAAAAGATATTTCATTAAATAATCTGATAGATGAAAATTTAGTAGTAAGGGTTGATGAAGAAATAACTGAAAGAATTTTAGTAAACTTGCTCACAAATGCAATTAAGTATTCACCAACAGGAGGAACAATAACTCTGGCCACAAATCAATTGTCTGAGGATAGAGTGAATATTTTGGTCACCGACACAGGCGAGGGAATAGCTGCCGATAAATTACACCTTGTATTTCAAAAGTTTGGTCAGGTAGTGCCCAAGAAGTCAGGAAGTGTCCGGTCATCAGGACTTGGGTTGACTTTCTGTAAAATGGCGGTAGAAGCACAAGGTGGAGAAATTGGATTAGCCTCTGAAGTGGGAAAAGGGACTACGTTTTGGTTTTCTTTGCAAATAGCAGAGTGGGCAGCCACTTTTCAAAGCATCGAAATTGAAAATACAAATATTAGTACTAAAATTGAATTTACAAAAGAAGAGAGAGAGGTTCTGAAACCTGCAATTGAAAAATTAATGGAGTTTAGTATTTATGAAACAGATGATATCGAATATCTTCTCGAAGAACTTGAACAATTCGAAACAGAGAATATCAAGTTATGGATTTCGAAAATCAATAACTGTATTAAAACACTTAATCAGAATAAGTATCAGAATTTATTGACACTAAACTAAAATAACACTTGTTATGAAAACATATACTATAATTATTGCTGACGATTATCCTGAAAATGTACAAGTAATAGTAGATATTTTAAAAAAAACTGATTTGCCTCATAAAATAATCAGAGCTGTTAACGGAACTGTTTTGTGCGAAATGTCGATTAAGCGTATTCCTGATTTAATTATTACTGACTGGGAGATGCCTGAAATGAATGGAATAGAGGCTATTCGATATTTGAAAACTATTGAAGCCACTAAAGATATTCCGATTATTATTTGTACTGGTGTGATGACCACTTCTGAAAACTTGAAAGTAGCTTTAGACAGCGGAGCTGTTGATTATATTAGAAAACCTGTTGATGAGATTGAATTGCAAGCCCGAGTGCATTCAATGCTTAAATTGAGCAACTCATACCAGACAATTAAAGAACAAAATTTACTTTTAGAAGAGCAAAAAGAAAATATTGAGAGTCAAAGAAATGAACTAGAACTTGCCAATGCTACTAAAGATAAGTTTTTTAGTATTATTGCACATGATTTGCGTAATCCATTTGTTACCATTGTTGGTTTTTCAAATTTGATTCTTAAACAACTTGAGGAGAATGATGTTGAAAAGAGTATAAAGTATGCTCAAATGCTTAGTCAATCGTCCAATATTGCTTTCAGCTTGCTCGAAAATTTGTTAAGCTGGAGCAGATCTCAAACTGGCAGTATGAAATATAATCCCGAGAATATGAATCTTGGGGAGCTAATAAGGAATAATTTCAATTTATTGTCTAATACGGCAGAAAGCAAAGGAGTAATGCTTATATCGTTGTTTAATGAAGACTTAAACTTGTTTGCCGATAAAGACATGATTGAAACAATTTTAAGAAATTTAATTTCTAATGCAATTAAATTTTCGAGGAGAGATGATCAAATTACAATTTCTGTTGAAGTTGACCAAGAAAAAGTAACTGTACATGTTCAGGATACTGGGGTTGGGATTAATGAGAAAAACATCAGTAAATTGTTTAGTGTCGAACACAAGGTTCAAACAAAAGGAACTGATAACGAGTTAGGCACTGGGCTTGGTCTTATACTTTGTAAAGAATTTATTGATTGGCACAAAGGGAAAATTTGGGTTGAAAGTGAAATAAATATTGGAAGTATATTTTCATTTACTATTCCAAAATTTGATTTTCAGAATCAATCTTAACCTTTTGATTTATCACAAAAAATAAAAACAGTGTCTTGCCAAATATTTTCTTACGTTCGTTTAAAAACAGTATTTCGTGGTGAGTATTCCCTTATCCTTCGGCCAGTTAAACAGTTGCTTTCCGATAAAAAGTATTTTTTTTACATACCCTAAGACATTGTATATTCCCGAAATAGATTTACATCACTAAGTTTAATTAAATTACACAATAAAATGCGAAGGATATATTTAATAATGTGGCTATTAGCTTTTCAAATTAATTTTTTGACTGCTCAAACGCCTTTGTGGCAAAGCAAAGGTCGTATAGTGGTAAGTTCGGACGGTAATGAACATGATCACGATGACTGGGGAGCAACACCTTTATCTTTAGCCATTATCGCTGCAAAGGGATTACAAGATAAATTGAGCATATACATTTACAGTGATCATATTTGGGGAAGTAATCATGAACATCCGGGTATCGAAGGCATTTCGCCTTATGCGCAAATGAAGATAAGCGCAATTCAGGGTGGCAAAATATTTGGCTTCAAAAAAACAAAATTTATTTGTGCAGTAGATAACCCACAGATTGCTTATGAAGCGCTTAAAAACCAGATTAATCAATCAACTGAAGATAATCCACTATTTATTGTTGTAGCTGGTCCAGTGCAGGTTATAGGCGAAGCTATTTCCAGATCAGAAGTCTCAAAAAGAAAATTTATAACTATCATTAGCACTTCAACAGATTGGAACAATAGTCACGCAGATAAACCCTATTTAGCATGGGAAAATCATTCTGGCTGGATATTGGACGAAATAGAACAAATGGACGGCAATTTAAAAATTGTAAAAATAGAGAATCAGAACCCCTTACTAAAAAGGAATTGGAGGGAATATGAATGGCTTATCAATGCCCCTGAGCGCAACAATTCTTACTATAAAAATGGCAGTTGGAAATGGCTTTTTAAGCGACTTTGTTTAACTACAAAACCCGATGGAGTAGACCGAGACTATTATTATGCAATTGATCCATCAGATGCTGGTAAGATTATTTTTTTGTTGACGGGTATAGCAAAAACAAGTCCTCAATTGGTTTACGAAAGAATGCGAAATCCGTTACAAAAATAGTGGAGATTTAGGAAAACTTTTCAAATTCAATGGAGGTAATTATTAAACTTTCAAAGAATAGACTTAGTTTAACAGTGGACGGGCAGGCTTCAGCTGCGACGAAGGCAAACTCATTGCCGAGCTGTGGGCTTAAGAAGTTATCCGCTACAAAGAACATTTATCAAAACGATTCTCCAAATGATACATAGAAACCGTTGTTATGTTGGAATAGTCTATATATTTTACATTGAGTCCGGTAAACAAGTTTTTACTAATTTTTTTTAATCCAAATACTTCAAAAATAAACTGGTTACTTGTAAACGTGGTTTTATTGCCATCAAGGCTACTGGTGCCAATCCCATAAAACAAATCGGGATATTTGGAGTAATGTAATCATAAATATGCAAATATTCAAGACTATTTACCGCAAAATTACAACTTATCTAATAGCGGTAGGGATTATTTTTTTGATTCTCTTCTTTTTCCTCTTCCAGTACAAATCTAAATCGGAAAAACAAATTCTCGAAAGTTCCAAAACACAGTTTAAGCGCGAAGTGAACTACTTATTTGAACTAAGTTGTTCGCCCATGATTCAAACCACCTACGACTATTCATATTGGGATGATTTTGTAACAGCCATAAAAAAAAATGACACCACCTGGATTAAAACCAACATCACCCTAACAAATTCATTTAACTATGAATACATCTGCGTCTATGATAAAGACTTTAAAATAGTGAGTGACTTATCGAAAGATAATTGTAAAATGGAGTATTTTATTCCGAGAGACACTTTAAAAAGTATTGCCCACCTTAAAAAAACGCATTTCTTTTCGAACTCCCCAAGCGGAATAATGGAGATAACCTTCACATCAATTCACCCAACCAATGATTCGAAACATGTCAAAACATTACCAACAGGTTATTTATTAGTAGGCCGAAAACTGGATTTGGCTTATCTCAATAAAATGACCCAAATATTTGGAGCAAAGGTGAGCCTGAATCCCACTAAATCTGATACTATCATAGGTAATGAAACAATTGCGGCCTATGTCAACCTTCATAGTTATGACGGAAAACATGTTTCGTGTTTAGTGTTTCACAGAATGCTGCATCTTAATTTCCAGACATCTAGGGTGCTGAGTTATTTTATATTTTTCTCTATTCTGCTATTATTGTTAGTATTTACGTTCTTTACCCGCAAGCATATTGACAAACCACTTAAGCTCACTACAGATATTCTAGAGTCTGAAAACAAGGACTCCATTGAGTTATTAAAACAATATCCGAATGAATTTGGACGTATAGGAGAGCTTTTCGAGAAATTTGTAGATCAGAAAGTAGAGCTTAGACTGGCTAAAGAGAAATCACAAGAAAGTGACCGGTTGAAATCTGCCTTTCTGGCCAATATGAGTCACGAGATAAGAACACCTATGAATGGTATTTTGGGTTTTGCCGAGCTACTGAAACAACCAAATCTGAGCGGCAAAAACCAACAAAGATACCTTGAGATTATAGAGAGCAGCGGTACCCGAATGCTAAATATAGTAAACAATATAGTGGATATTTCTAAAATAGAATCGGGAGTAATTGAGATCAACGACAAAGTAACAAATGTCAATGAAGAAATTGAATTCCTTATTTCATTTTTTGCCCCAGAAATAGAAAACAAAGGATTACGACTGGTGTGCAGCAAAGCATTAACAACAAACAATGCTTTTATAAAAACAGATGCTGAAAAGCTGTACGGCATTTTGACTAATTTACTTAAAAACGCAATAAAACAAACTGGAAAAGGAGCTATAGAAATTGGTTATGAGTTGAAACAGGATGAGAACAAAAGCCTGTTAGAGTTTTTTGTAACTGACAGTGGTAATGGCATTGCAGAGGATAGGCTAAATGCTATATTCGATCGGTTTGTGCAATCCGATATGACTAACAAAACAGCTTATCAGGGAGCAGGTTTGGGTTTATCCATTTCTAAAGCTTATGTGGAAATGCTGGGTGGAACAATTTGGGTAGAAAGTAGTCACGGCATTGGAAGTACCTTCAGGTTTACTATTCCTTACAGTCCTGCTAAAGCTGAAACCGTCCTTGAAGAAGTGATTCAAACCAAAACAAAAGAAAAATCAATCAATAAACTTAAGATATTGATTGTAGAAGATGACCCTGGGATGGAGTTCCTGTTATCAGAAATAGTTGAGGATTTTTGTAGCGAGCTTTTAGTAGCCAGAGATGGTGTAGAGGCATTGAATATTGCTAAGAATCACCTGGACATCGATTTAATTCTGATGGACATAAGAATCCCCAAAATGGATGGATACGAAACCACGGAGGAAATAAGAAAGTTCAACAAAGAAGTAGTGATTATTGCTCAAACAGCTTGTGCTTTTTCGAGCGACAAAGAAAAAGCACTTGAAGTAGGTTGCGATGATTATGTTTCCAAACCATTAGATATCCAGCTCTTTGAATCGCTGATAGAAAAGCATTTTGTAATGTCACTGATTGAAATTTGAAAGATAATAGTTTAAATAATTAATTCACTAAAAAAAATTGTAACTCTCCTAATCGTTTATCCTAAAAATGAAACTTGACCACATTGCTATTTGGACTGAGAATATTGAACTGCTAAAAAATTATTATGTAAGCTTCTTCGACGGACATACCAACGAAATGTACATTAATCACAACACTCAGTTTCAGAGTTATTTTATTTCATTCCAAACAGGTGCACGACTGGAAATTATGTGGATGCCCAATATCCCCGACAATACAAATGATACCATAACTGCTCAGCACAAAGGAATTATTCATATTGCATTTAGTGTTGATACAAGACAAGAGGTAGATGCGAAGGCAAGTTTGCTTCTGGCAAATGGTTTTGAGATACTAAATGGTCCAAGAGTATCAGGCGATGGATATTATGAGTTTGTAACTCTAGATCCCGACAAGAATCGTATTGAAGTGATTACACGTATTATACCTTAGCGCACTTAAAGCAGCAATAAAAGTGTGAGATTGTAACCAAATAGACAAAAGTAAATTTAGGTTAGGTTTATAGGTATAACATTACACTAGCTTTACTTTCTAGTTATCCAATGTCCCATAAACAAAGAAATAGAAAATTAATCGATAGTAAATGGTTGTTTTATATTGAGGCGTTAAGATTAATGTGTATTTTTGAACTGCGAAAAAATCAGCTCCAAAACCATTCAAATACACTAAACAGGGAACTTGCTACATGGATAAAAACCAAATAATAATTCAAACAACGGAGTACATCAAAACAAAACTCATGGGCGAAGGCTCTGGTCATGATTGGTGGCACGTATACCGCGTATGGAAAAATGCAATTCACATCGGCCGGCAGGAAGAGGTTGACATGTTCATTGTAGAACTGGCAGCACTGCTCCACGATGTGGCCGATTGGAAATTTCATGGCGGGAATGATGAGATAGGACCACAAGTAGCCCGTGAATGGCTAGAGAGTTTGGGTGTTGATGAAAACGTGATACTGCATGTCTGCCAAATCATCAAAGATATTTCTTTTAAAGGAGCAGGCGTGGCTATCGCAATGAAAACTACCGAAGGAATGGTGGTGCAGGATGCCGATAGATTGGATGCTCTCGGTGCAATAGGCATTGCCAGAACATTTGCTTACGGAGGAAGCAAAAACCGAGAAATGTATAACCCTGAAATGCAACCGGAACTACACGATTCGTTTGAAAAATATAAAAACAGTAAAGGCACAAGCATTAATCATTTCTATGAAAAATTACTGCTATTGAAAGAACTAATGAATACTGCAACAGCCAGACAAATGGCTGAGAAACGACATGCAGTAATGGAAGACTATCTAACTCAATTCTATAAGGAATGGGAAGGAATTAATTAGGTTCTACTAAAAAAAGTGAGTACAACGATAATACTCCTTCACTCAAAACAGAACCATTATTATAAATGAATTTTTCATATATTTACAATAACTATTAAGCGTAATAGGCTAATAACGACGATTTATCCCCAATAATTAAACATACAGTTATAATTTACATTATGGAAAAAGGAACAACAATGCATTCTCTATCAAACCGATTAAAAGAAGGTAAGAATTCATTTTTGATTTAAAATAAAAAGATTATTCTTCAATTTATTTTCACCCTCTTCTTTATTGCTATTGGCATCTGGTTCATTAAGCACGAAGGTGCCGAATTACCTCAAATTAAAACTACACTTACTTCCGCTCGTTGGGTTTGTGTACTTGGAGGGGTTGTTTTAACTGCACTTTATATTCTTTTCAAGTTCTATAATGCCATTGCCGAAATTATTCTGAGAGATTTTGTAAAAAGGAAATCGATGCCTGTAACAATACAATAAGCATGTAACCGAGATTTCAGTTCTTAGTTGCACTCTTTTTTAGATCGGCTTTGGCTAGCTTATCGGCTGCCTTTTTCTCTCTTGTTAATTTCGAAGCTTGTTTACGCTCATCCATTACTTTTTTTACATATTCTATATAGGGAACGATATAGCGTATTTTCTTTGTCTCCAATAAATCGTCCATGGTTATCATAATTCCAGTTTCATAAACAGAACCGAAATCAGCATCAAAGATAGAACCAAATACACGCATCGTATCCGTTAAACCTATATAAGCATTAAACATAGACGGAATCGTTTCGCCCTCGGCACGCACCGCTTTTTGAAGTGCTTTGAAGTTATGAGCAGAGTCTTTTTCAACAAAAACCTTTTTGGCCAACGCTTTACTTGTAGCACTTACTTGTACTACTTTGTGCGGTAGAATAAGCTGATTGGGATCCGGGAAATAACGGAACATATATTCGTAAATCAACTCACGAGCCACCACCGGAAAATTATTATAAATAGTGACTTTACCTATAAAATACCGTGCATCTTTTACCGAATGAATCAAAGCTCCTAAGCCATCCCACAAATTATCCAACGCAAAAAGGCTTTTCGTGCCCATTTTGGAAGTTTGATAATCTGGTTGGACAAAGGCACGCCCTAACTCAATTGTATAGGGCAAAAACTCCTTTATAAACTGATCGCTAAAATGAAACAGGTGCGACATTACAAATTTCGGCTGCCCATCTTCATAAAAGTCAACTTCCACACCCGGCAAATAACGATAGCCACCAATAATTTCTAATGCGATAGGATCCCAAACAATAAGCTGGTAGTATGGTTTTTTCATATAATCATACTCATCAGTATCAATCTCTTCACCAGTTCCACCACCAGCCGATCGAAATGACATTTCGCGTAAGCGTCCTATTTCCCTCATTACATTGGGGGCATTGTGGGCAGTTACAACGTAAATATCGTTGTGGGCTTTATTGGTTGGACGAAGAAACAAGTCTTTGGTAAGCTCTTGTTTTAAAATTTCTTTGTCAACTGGTGCAATAATTTGTTTCATCATGGAAATGCGTTGAATAATGGCCATCTTGTAAAATAGCAATACAAAAGTAAGCTTTTTTTGATGTTAGTACCAACACTTTAAACGTATTTATATCCGTTTTTAGAAATAAAAATAGCGTTTTTTGTAATAATCTTTCACTATTTGCACACTTATAATTGAAATGTGCGAAATATAGTCAACAATACATGTATTTGACTTACATAAAAAAAATCTCCATGAAAAAATATTCATGGAGATGTAATGTTATGCGGTCGAAAAAACCAAAAATCAAGAACCGAGAACCAAGATCCAAGAATCAATACAAAAGACAACTATTTTAAACATTGAGACGCAGAGATTTTGACTATTAATAGAGGATACTGAGCAAAGACATTGCTTTGTAACTTCATAATTTCCTAAGTCAGTAACTTCTAACAAGACTTTATCAACTATCCGCTGTCAATTATCAACTGATGACTATTTAGCCAACAATGCCTTTACTTTTTCCGAAATTAATCGTCCTTCAGTTTTACCGGCCAATTGCTTACTAGCAACTCCCATGACTTTACCCATGTCTTGTGGGCCAGCAGCTCCTACCTGACTGATTATAGCAGCCACAGCAGCTTCCAACTCCGCATCTGTCATCTGGGTTGGTAAGTATTTTTCAATTATTGCTGCTTCGGCTAATTCGATTTCTGCCAATTCGGGTCTGTTTTGTTCTGTATAGATCTGAGCGGACTCTTTGCGTTGTTTGATCATCTTCTGAAGTATTTTTATTCCCACTTCGTCAGACATTGTACCATCACTCCCTTTAGCAGTTTTTGCTTCAATAAATTCTTTTTTAATGCCACGCAAAGCTTCCAAAGCAACTTTGTCACGGGCCAACATTGCGGGTTTTATATCGTTACTTACTTTATCAAATAGTTCATCCATATTTTCAGTTATCAATTATCGGTTATTAAAACTACGCATTGCAGTCTGCTGACAATGCAGAGATTATTTCATCAATCTACGTTTCCATGCAGGGATATTCTCAACCGTTTTCAGCGCATTATCATCTTCAAAATCGTCGAGTGTAAATGTTAGAAGATCCGGTTCTACTTCTGGCTCGGTAGCCTTACCATAATATTGTTCAAATGCCTTGTCGGTATCGGCTTTCTTAGGAGAATCCGATTCTTCATCAAATGGCAACACTTCTGGTTCAGGCTTGCTATCTTGATTTTTGGCGGATTCCCAGCTGTGGATTATCTTTTGTGTAGCTGGCTTGGCTACAGTGGCAGGCATACCAGGAATATCACTTACATCAAAACCGGTTGCAATAAGTGTAATCTTCACATTCTCATTCAGGGCATCATCAAAACTCGCACCCCAAATAACCTGAACATTATCGCCCATTTTATTCATAAACTGGTGAATTTGATCTACCTCTTCCATTCTAATCTGGTCGGTAGTAGAACAATACAAGCTTAAAAGTATCTTACTCGCACCGCTGACATCATTTGTATTAAGCAATGGTGAATTTAGCGCATCAGCTATCGCATTTGTAATACGATTTTCACCAGTGGCATAACCTGTATTCATTATAGCTACGTTACCATCTTTCATAATGCTGTACACATCTGCAAAGTCGGTATTGATATAGCCAGGAACTGTAATGATTTCGGCAATGGCTTTAGCTGCATTTGTCAGCACATCATCTGCTTTGGCAAAAGCGTTAGAAAGATTCAAATCGGGATATATTTCTTTGAGTTTTTCATTATTAATCACCAAAATGGCGTCAACGTGCTCGCTCAATGCTGCTACTCCTTCCAAGGCTTGTCTGATTTTCATATTCCCCTCGAAAGCAAACGGAATGGTAACAATGGCAACAGTCAATATCCCCAAATCATGAGCTGCCTTGGCCACTACAGGCGATGCACCAGTTCCTGTTCCACCACCCATACCAGCAGTAATAAAAACCATCTTGGTGTTATCTTTCAACAAGCCCTGAATTTTCTCTATCGATTCTTCAGCTGCTTTGCGAGCCACTTCTGGTTTACCTCCGGCACCTAAGCCTTCGGTGGTATCAACTCCTAGCTGTATTTTAACCGGCACTGGTGATTTTACCAGAGCTTGATTATCTGTATTACAAACTACAAAAGACACATCGGTAATTCCCTGACGATACATATGATTTACAGCATTTCCGCCACCACCGCCTACTCCGATAACTTTTATATAAGAACTATCAACTAGCTTCAATTCTAAAGGCAAACTCTCATCTAAATATCCCATATCTATATTATTTGGAAATTAAATTTCTTATTTATGACTTTAACAATAAACAGTTTACTAATTCAGTTTATTATCATCGTTGAAAAAATTAAACACACGTTGCGTTATTTTCTCACTAATATTGTTTTTCGGCAATTTCGGTTTCTTTTCCGGTTCGTTTACCGTTTCTTCAATTGGATGCTCTTTTCTGTATTCATCGGTTAGTAGCACTGTACCAATCAACTGAGCATAGCAGGGATCAAAGTATTTCTCATCGGTATGATCGGCAAGCCAGTCGGAATGATCACCAAATCTAGTATAGATATTCGTTTTATCATTCATATAATCGACCATATTGGTCAATTTGGAACCTCCACCTGTAATCACAATTCCTGCTTGCAGCTCGAATGGAAGTTTGTTTATCACATCAAATATTGGCTGCACTGTTTCATCTAATCTTGCTTCGATAATGGTAGCTAAAAACTTTGTTGAAATCTTTACCGGTTGTTGCCCTTCAAGAGTGGAAGGCATCTGAACGTAAATAGGATCATCCACAAGCGATTCCAATGCATTTCCTGTCAAGCATTTTAAACGTTCCGCATTCGCTTCAGACACTCCTAATTCCTGTATGTCCTTCGTTATATTTTTTGCACCAAGCGGCACTACCAATAACTTTTGTAATACCCCTTCGCTAAAAACAGCCAAAGTAGTAGTGGTGCCACCAAAATTAATCAACGCACAGCCATCTTCGCGCTCTTTATCGTCGAGTAATACTGTGGACAAAGCTTCAACAGCCAAAGGACTATATTCCAGTACAAGGCCGGTTCTATCAATAAAACCTCCCAGATTTTCCTTTACCAACGAATTACCAACCACCACATGATAATTGGCTTTTATCTGCGACCCAGCCTGTCCGGCAGGTTCATCCATACAAACACCATCGAGGTAATAAGAGATGGGTATTATATCAAAAATGGCTAAACTTGGAAGTTGAAAATTGCGCTTACATTCTTCTAGCATTTCATCCAAAAGAGTGTCTGTCACATAATTAGGATTCATGACAAAACGCGTCACAGAAAATGGCATTAATTTCATCGACTTGGCCCCTACCCCAACCGAAACCATCGATATATCTTGAATCTTAGAACTATTTTGAAGTAATTTCTTTAATTCAATAACTTTTGAAGAGGCACCTGTACGCTGTTCAATAACACCATGCTTTACATCGTCAGAAATTTTAGACTCCAAACCCAATATTCTTAATGCTCCATCAGCTTGTATTTCGGCGGCCATGGCTGAAATAGAGGAACTTCCCAAATCAATGGCTATAAATTGTTTATTTGAGTTCATAATTTACTATCAATAATACTATCCTTTTTTTCAATAATGGTCACCTCCTTAAATGCAGGCTGTGCACCAATTTTATCACAAACAACTTGATCTTTGTATTGCAAGTCAATCATTTTATATCGGTTCCAACCAATAACATTAAAACCATTTACATACAGTTTTCTCAATTTTTCTAGCTTTGATGCATAATTTTCTAATGTTCCGAGCATAATAATTGCATCACCTACACGCGGAACAAGCTCTATTTTTAAATCATCACGCACATTAATTTGTTCTATTTGCGCATTCCAAAACGGATTATCGTCTATAAATGTAACAAAATCGAACAATTTACCAGCTGCCATCGATATGGTTACCCGTCCGGAAACCACCGGTACATAAGCAGCATAATTGGTTGAAACCGGCATCGGCTTTCTGTCAATATCCATATAATAACTTGCAAACCCTACCACCCTAAACTTAGGACTACGTTGAAAAACACGGATATTTACAATTCCAGAAGGCGTTTTATAACATTCCACCCGTTTTATCATCGGATTTTTGAGCAGTGCATCTTCAATCGACTCTGTACTAATATGATAAATAGTTTTTCCAATGGGGTTGAGATCATTTTCGTGCAACATTAAAGCTATATCTTTTTGCGTAATAAGCTGTATATTGGAACTATCGGCTAAAACAATATCTAATTTACGACAAACAATATCTTTACTATTCCCCGAAAAATAAAACAAGGTGAGAACCATATACCCCACAACAAGTAGGGCGAATAGGGAAATCAGAATATATTTTATAGTGGGTTTCATAAATTAAATGATTATTTACTTAGTTGTGCTTTAATTTTTGGCACCAACTTGTCTATATCGCCCGCTCCAAAAGTAACCAAAACATCTAAGTCTTTATCTTTTAGCAAAGGTAGTAGATTTTCAGTGGAGCACAACGTTTTATTTTTAAGTTTAACTTCGCTTAGAATTAGTTCAGAAGTCACGCCTTCAATGGGTAACTCGCGCGCAGGATAAATATCCAACAAAATCAATTCGTCCAGTTTTGATAGAGCCGATGCAAAATCGGCTGCAAAGTCGCGCGTACGTGTGTACAAATGCGGTTGAAAAATGCCGGTGATCTTACGGTCAGGGTACAAATTACGGATAGACAAAATACTTGCATTTAACTCACTGGGGTGATGCGCGTAATCGTCCATATAAATTACTTTGTCCGATTTATACACTACATTAAATCGACGATAAATGCCTGAAAAAGAAGATATACCAGTAC
>Ga0136636_10000246_pt1 | contig 25496 bp, 14 predicted proteins | sample AntDrymUQ8522106_2_FD_104653 | JGI IMG/M metagenome (GOLD analysis project Ga0136636, IMG submission 104653) | Polar desert sand microbial communities from Dry Valleys, Antarctica - metaG UQ852 (21.06) | ecosystem: Environmental > Terrestrial > Soil > Desert | place: Antarctica: Dry Valley... | reverse complement strand
TAAATTGCCTCAGGGTCAAAGCAAGTCATAGCATTTTTCAAATCTCCATTACGAACGCAATTTAAAAAGTATTCGTCTGCTTCATTAGGGTCTGTTCTGTCAAAATTTTGTGTCATTGTTTTTCTGTTTATTGACTTATGTGTCTAGTAGGATTACGCCTAACGTTGAGTATTTGCGAAGGCAGGGAATTCAATGCTCGTCTGCCCGGTACAAATGCCAAATTGAAAATATAAAGTTGAAGTTAATAACTAAAAGCCAAATTGAAACTCGTCTGCCGGAACCGCTTCTTATGCCTGCAAATAGCTGATGTTGCATTGTCCAGCCCTGCTTTTGCAAATACTTTTGTTGCATGCTGTGCTATGTCAGAGTGCTTGCCTTGTTTCTTAGAATAATGAAGTCTGCTCAATTTTCTTAGGATGGAATGTCCCAATAATTACAAATGGATTTGGTGCTCTAAGGTGGTGTACCCTTGTTGTTCCTAAGAATAAGTATAAATCTTTTGTTTTTGCAAAGTCATCGAAATATTTTTTCTTAACATCAGCACAAGCTTTTGCCTCATCACCTTCGTGTCGTCTCAAACAATTCCAATATAGTTGTCCAATTTCCCAATCTTCAATCATTAAAGTTCTTTCCTTTTCATCTTCACTTTTGAATTTATAAGAAAATTTGTATGGTAGTTTTTTAACTACTTCAAAAGGATTGTCTGAATTTTTAAAAAGCTCGAGTTGCTGGGCATTTGCCTTGAGTTGAGCTAATTTATCTTTATCCCATTCTCTTTCTGTTTTTTCAATTTCAAAGCTTAATATTTCTGTGGGCTTAAAAACGGCAAGAGAGGTATATTTTTTCGGGTCTTTTGCTTCCGCAATTAAGTCAGTCATGTTGGTGTGTACATTTTTAAGTACAATTTCCTTTCTAAGTCTCCAACTATCTTCCGTTCCTAAATGGTTAACGATATTAAACGCTGTTTCGACTGATTTTGGTTTATGGCTTTCTAAACGAAAGTCTGAATTGTTCTTTTCAAGGTCAACTTCAATCCAATCATATTTACTGTATTGCTTGTCGTATTCAAGTTTGCGAAATGGAATTGGGTAAACCCGGATCCAACTTCCATCTTCAAGAAAACCTGCGGTACATACAAGTTCGTCATACTTGCTTGAAAGAGTAGGGTATGTTTTAACAGCAATTAGAACTTTGGTCAACGCCATAAACTAAATATGTTTTAATTCATAATTCCATTCAGGTAGTGTTACAATTGCTTCCGCTAAATGTTTTCTATGGCATTGGCAAATATTCGCTTCAAAACAAGTTAAAGCAATTCTTTTTCTATCTTTTAATAAATTCAAGATTTGTTGTTGCTGGCTTACAGTTTTCTTTAAATTTTGCTTTTTGTAAATATCAAAAAGGTTGTCGTAATCTGTCTGCGTTTTTAATTCTTGCCTTTGGTCAGATTGAATACCAACTTCTGGTATGTGTAAATATTCAATGTTTAAGCTGGCACAAAAAGTTTTCAATTGTGTTTTTGAAAAACCAAACTTCATGCTTAGGGCATTATTTCTAACATCCACTAAAACCTTCACATCATTTTTTATCAACCGATTTAAATACTCTTCTAACGAAATTCCTTCGTAGCCAATCGTATAAAGAATTGTATTGTTATTGATTGGTTTTGCATTTAAAACCTTAGCATATTGTTCCTCATTTAAAATTTCTTTTGCCTTAACGCTGTTGATTGCATAATACTGGTGGTTCAAGTAAGTGAATTTCATCAAAGAATTTGTTGTCAACTTACCGTAAGTAGTTTTAATGTCAATCAATATTTTTTTGTCCTTTTCGGTAAGCGTTTTTACATAGTCAACAGAACCGATTTTTGTAAAACTCGATTGGTCTTCCGATAATTGTCCATGTCCAACCATTGCTGTAAGGTCGGCATTGGCTGAAAATGAATAGCAGCCGTACTTGTAAGGAACAAAGGCATAATCAGGCTTGTTTTGTCTGTTTGCAAACAAAAAAAGCAGTTTCTGCAAGGATATTTTAGGTAAATGCCCATCAAATGCTTGCATCAAGGCTAATATAATTTTTCGTCTGTAAAACATGTTGTAAAGGTATGAAAATACCCTCTAAGGTTTCTACGAAAAGTGAATTTTGTGAGTTAAAGTGTTGTTTGTCCTGCCGAATTTTGTAGGGTGTCACCGCATAGCAGGCAACGTTTTGGCGCTTGGCGAAGAAGCGGATTTCGAAGCACAAAACTGTCTGCCAGCACTAAATCCCGATTCTCGGGACACAAAGCTTCATTTAAGCTCTGAAACCGCTTTTTTGCCAAACGCCTGTTATAGCCAGGGGTTATTTGTTCGTTTCGCTTTTCCATTCGTGTTCTATGTTTGTCATAAGTAATGCGTTGTCAAAAGTCACTGAACCTTTTGGAAAAATTTCTTCATTTTCAAAATAGCTTGATTTCACTTTCAAAACGTCAAGTGGTCTGACTTCCCATTTATAAGCTTTTAATCTTAGTCCCTCAAATTTGTCTTTGTTTGGTGAATATCCAAGGTCGCCATTTTCAAAAAAGTCCGAAGCGTCTTTTAATGTTTCAAAAATTGATTTGTTATTAAACAACTTTGTTTCGTTAGCATCAATTAATATTTCGGTGTCGTCCGAACTTTTGAAGTCAATGTGATAGCTCCCATTATTTTCTTCTACATTGAATTTTGCGTAATAGTGTCTACCAGGAAATATTCGTCCGCCAACAAGTGCGTTTAGTTTTAGTGAAGTGTCTCTCCGAGGAATATAAACTCCTGATTTTGTTTCACCGTTTTCGTCCCACTCAACTGCAATTCGGTGAGCACCATTTTCAGAGTTTACTCCAATAAAGTCAGGCAGTCCTTTTGGCTTTATATTTTTCAGTCTGATTAGGCAAATTCCAACGATAGCTTTGCCCTTATAAATTTTTGGTCTAAAAGGAAACGGAATAATTTTCTCTACAGCTTTTGGGTCAGCCGTAAAGTTGATTAAAATTCTTCTGTCGATATATCCGTGTATGGTCGGTATTTTCATTGTCGTTTGGGTTTTTCTACCATTGGCTATAACGGTTGAAGCTAAACGAAGCAGGCTTCTGGAATTGGTGCATCTCAGCCCGTTTTGTTTAGGTTTTGTTACCTGCTGGCATTTTTGTTCTTTATTATGTAGAAAAGTAAGGCAACAAAATATCTTCAAAGTTATATTGTCCCGCTTTCTTTTCTTTTAAATTATCGGCTACAAATAAAACTCCATTTCCAAATGCCTCTCTTGAAATAGATTCATGAATAAGACGAACTGTTTGATATGGAAACCCAAAAATTAACTCATGTTTACCAACAATTCCGCCTGCCCTCACAGAATTAATGTCTGACTTTTCTAAATATAATGCTTCTGCAATTTTTATTGCAGTGCCAGAGACTCCTTTCTTTTCTTTAAAATGTTCTTCTATAATTGCTATATCCACCCAAGGAGCAATTTTTTTTAAGAACTTTGCGGCGAAGAGTAAATAATTAACTCCTAATGTAATGTTAGGACTCCAGAATACGACAGTACTCTCGGATATCTTTTTTAGCAATTCCCGTTCTGCTTCTCCATAATGAGAAACCGCAGAAATTATTTTTATTTTTCTTTCTCCTGCAATCTCTCCATAAGTATAAATACCAGTTTCTGAAGAAAAATCAATTATAATATCTACTGGATGTTTGTCGAGAAGCTCTGACATTTTTATTTTAGAGCTTGAATAAATTAGTCCAGGTTCTTCTGATTCTATACCTAAAAACTCTGGGACACTTCTATTTTCTAGGAGTGCACTTCGCCTAAGAACCCATTCAAGTTTATATTCTTTATTTTCCAATATAACATTCGCAACTGCTTTTCCTGTTTTCCCAAATCCTATCAATCCTATTTTCATTTTTTGTCTGTTTAATTTATGTACTGCCGATTCTTATGCTTGCAGGTAACGTCAGTCTGTCTAAAAACTAACACAAGCCACCAAAACTAGCTTATTTTAGCTGATTCACAGGAGTTTTAAGCTGCTTTTTTTATTTGGCCAGAAATTAGGGCTTGAAATAATGCGTTCCTTGAAATGGATAAAAATAAGTTTGGTGGGCAGGGCATTTCAAAAACAAAAAGACGAGGTATTCAAGACCGCTATGGTTTACAACCTCAAAAAACTCTCAAAATTTAACCGCAAAAGCCCAAAAATAATTGCACAAGCCACGCCAATAAATGAATCAAGGTTAGGAAAGCTTTTGTTTTTTTTGAAGTACCAATTCCAAAGACCTACACTTCAATTTTAAGCATCCCAAAATCCAGAAACCAATAAAGCATTCAATAAAATTAGATTCCTTAAAACGCCTTTAATGAAGCCGTTTTATGCTCTAAAAATCGAGCTTTTGTGTTTTTGTGAGGGTTGTGCAACGGGTACTGCTGTTATAGGCTGGCGTGCTTGTCTGTAATGTTGTCCTTTGTTTAGTCTTGATTGTCAAATCCTTTTGCATAAATTATTTTTAATTTCAATTCTTCACTATAGTCGTCTTCATAGATTACTGCGTTAATTATTTCATTAAGTAAATCTTTGTCAATTCTATTGTCGGCTACATCTACTGCTACATTTTCCATTTCAGCAATAAATTTCACTGTACGAAAAGAACAATTGTTTATTTCTAAGAAGTATGCAGATAATGCTATTGAAGCTCGCTTATTTCCATCGACAAAACAATGCCCAGTGTTAATTGCGTAAAATAGATACGTTAGCTTATCTTCTAATGTTGAGTAATATTCATCATTTTGCACGAAGTCAAGTATTGAGTCTAACTGACCAAATTTTGCAACGCCAAGAAGTCCTCCAGATTGGTTAATAATTTCGTCATGCAATGTTATAGCGTGAGCTGTGTCAAAATATGCAAATGCCATATTATCGATCTTTTAATCGTTTGAAAACATCTAATAAATCGGGATTTTCAATTACTCTTTCCAATAGGTCTTTGCTTTTCTCTCCTAAAAATCTGTCATAGTCCTCTGCACTTAATGAATTAATATAAGGTTTTAACCTATCGTGGATAATATTTCTTAAACCATAATCTCTGCTTGCCATTTTGCTCCTAGCATCTTCAATTTGCGGTATCCAAAATCGCTGTTTTGAGAATTCTTCTATCAATTCATTTAATTCTGTTGGTTTTAGTTTTCTATTTAATATTTCCGACTTTAATTTCATTGTGTCTGCAATTCCAATTTCAAACGATGCAATTAGTCTAAGAACTTCTGAATACAAGGTATCTCTCATATTTTCCTTTTCCTCTAATTTCAAAATCGCTTTATATTCGGCTGATTTCTCAAGAAAAATTACTTTGTAAATTGCATCAGTATATACAGCATATTTATAATTACCCATTTCCAGATATTTATTTAATGCTTCTGTAAACTCTTTTCTATAAAAAGGTTCACGAGCCATAGCAATTAAGAAATCTTCTTCACGCTGGTTGATAAACTTTGTTGAACCACCTAAGTTTTGATTAAGTGTGTCAATTACAATATCTAATATTTTACTTCTTATTGCTTTTGCTTTTTCACTTTCGTTTAGCAGCATACCTAAGTTTAAAAATGAACGAAAATTGAAAATCCCAAGTTGAGGAGCTTTAGCTCCTTCTTGTAACATCCAACCAAATTCTTCTTTGAATTCTTTTAGTGCTTTTCCTTTTAGATTTACATAGCCATTATGTTTTAATTCTTCTTCGTTTTGAGATAAATATCTGTCAATGGTTGAATTATCTATTGTATAGAAATCTACAATTTGTTGTCGAGTAAATTTATACTCGCCTTGGAAAAGCATACCCGTAACACCCAAATAAGTTTGTATGTTCTCTACTGCTTTTTTATTATTGAGTATATTTTGCCGGTCAATAGCCGAAACTGTTAAATCCTTCATATTTCCAAGTATTGTTGAAAAGTATTTTTGTTTCCCTCACAAATAAGGGAAACATTTCTTAATCTATTGTTATTCAATGGTTTTAGTCGTCTTAAAGTTTTCATCATTCTTTGTGGATTATTATGTTTTTCTGTCAGTTTTGTGTTAGCAGGTTTGGTCTGAGACGCTTGCCTATAACGTCAGTCTGTCTAAAAACTCAAATTAAGGCTCTGAGATTTCAATATAATTTTTTTCAAAGATAGCTATCAGAATATGACACTCAAAATTGATAGCAAAATTTAGTTTTTAGACAGTCTGACGGTTTGCAGATTTGCGATGGGCGGGCTTTTTAGCACAAATGTTGATGCGGAGAATTGAACTTTCTTGAACCATAAAACTGTCTACGGAGCACGAAACCCCTCCTATTGCAAATGTGCTGTTACCACCAGTGCCTAATCTCATTTACTTAATTTTAACAGTTTCTAATTGGTCAAAAGAAAGTCCACTATTTCCTTCGCCACGGCCAGTCTTTTTCTTTGCACCAAACCAAACAAATACGCTTCCATCAAGCCATCTTGTTCTTTGAAAGCCTTGGATTATTTTAGTGCCAGCTCTTGTAATTTCTTCTTCATGAATCAAGTAAGGTAATGGTTTAGGTATTGATTCTAGCCCTTCACGCAAAATACTAGATAATGGTTTGATTTTCTCGAGTGATAAAGAATCACCTTCAATGACTCTTAACATAGAACCTCTTTGTATCTGAATCTCCCTTTTATGCCCATCAACGTGCACAGGGATAAATGGAATCCAGTTTTCTGGTACGTTTGTCATTGCATTGTAATATACATTAGCAATATGGTCAATAACTTCGACAGAACTAATGAATTTTTCATGATACTGCCTTTTCTGAATCGCATATTCAGCTCCTTGCACTCCTTTGCCTATCGAAGAAGGTACAACTTTTTCGATGCCCCAAACCATATTGGCCATTTCATCTCGGATAAACCAGATTTCTTCAATGGGGCTTCCTTCTTGAACCTTTATTGCAGAAGGGCACAAGAATAGTTTTTTATTGAAAGTTTTGGATGTTTGTCGAAATACTGTCCAATCATTTAATGTAGAACCACCTTTTTCTGTGGACTCTATCCAATAATTATCACCAAAATTATTTGTAACTGTTAAGCCTTGAATTTCAGAAATAACATCAATGGGCAATTCAAAAGGCAATAAGAACCAGTCGTTACCAAAAGTTAGCCCAAACTCTATTAAAAGTAGTTTTGATAAATCGGTTGTTGCAGGGGTAACATCTCCGAAACTTGTTTTATAGTCTTCAAACTTCCACCATCTTTTGTCGGGCATTCCATCAAATTCCACAGGAGTAGGAATAAAAGTATCCAAATGTGGTGGCTTTCCATAAAGTGAATTTTCGGATTCAAGATTAAAGGCATACCAATCCAAATGCCCATGGTAATATTCTTCTGCCTTTAAAGTGTTTTTAGTTGCATTATCATCAATAAAACTGGCTTTATACTCTACCCTATCTGGCAACCAAGCATCATTTTCGTTAAGAGGTTGGATGAAGTTATTCTCAAAATATTTAATGAGATGATTTCCTAATTCATTTAATATGATTTCATGATCGGCAGCAGAAGGATCCAATATTATATCTTTAGTAGCCGCATTCCCTAATTTGATATTTTTGATTATTTCATAACCATCTACACAACGACCACTAATAGCCAACCATTGTTGAAGTTCTTCCTTGTGTGCATGAACATAGTCAGTATTTCTATCCTTTACGGGAACTGAAAATCCATAAAACTGTATGTATTTTGAATTGTATGTTTCTAGAGATTTAGATTTTAATAGTTTAACCCAATATTTACCCAATTGCAACCTAATATCCAGTGATATTTTGGATGCGTTTCTTTCCATAGGAATTGCTTTTTGCTCTACCAATGTTTCCATAGGCATATTATTGCTTATTGGTAGGTTCGGGCCATTCCCTAAAATATGTTCTGAGAGCAGAGAAGAATTGATTTTAATTTTTGAAAAAACGGGTGATCCAGCATCTTCACCTTTAAATTCTCCCATTTGCCATTGTTTGCAAAGCATCCAAAGAGCATCTCGAACTTCAGCCCTTAAAGCTTTGTCAAAATGATGTGTTCTGGGTCTGCCTTCCAGTCTGTTCCACATCATGACTGTTGGGAACAATTTTTTCTGAATTGCTTCAGTAATGTTAACTGGATTTGTAAATGTATTAGCCATTTTATTCTTCTTTTAAAAGTGGTAAATTATTTAAGGATAAATTCATGGCTACGCTTATCCAATGAGTTGAAACAGCCATTAAGGTTGTAGGCAAAAACTGTCCAAACTTAGTATTGTCTATCATAGAAGGTTCAACAGCTCTTTTTTTAGCCATAGCCAAGGTTTCCACTAAAGCACCAATAACATCTTCCCAACCCCAGCTACCGCTAATGTGAGAGGGCGTAAGCAGAAGCATTGTCTGTGGTGGTTCACTGTTGGGTTGATCATAATGAAATGCAATACCTGTAGTTTCATTTTTAAATGGAATAACTTCTGTCCATTCATCAATGACAATTCCAGAAATTGGGTTTATTTGGTCAAAATCTGTTGCAAAATGTGCGGTGTACAATAAAGAATCACCTTCAAGAGATTCTATATATTTATCAAAGTCTTCATCTTTCTTTATGAATTTCATTGCTAACCATCTTGCATTCTCACGAAATGGTATTTGAAGCGGTTTAAGTTCAATACTATTTTCAGGCTTAAACCCACTCATGAGAGACAAGGAATTTTCAAAATACCATGCATTTTCGCGGACTCTAGCTATGCCAGCAAACCAATCATCAATAGGGAATAGCCTTTCTTCTTCATCTTTAGAAAATTTTTGAATATCTTGATGGCCATCAAATGCTTTCTTTATGGCACTTCCAAAATCGGGCGATAGATTAAGTTTAGGCAGGAGGAGGATATCTTCTTTAAGAATTGTTTTTGCCGCTTTTAATAATAATTGAATCTTTTCATCGCTTGTATTTAGTGCGTCTAATGGGTCAATTAAAACATCATAACTTTTTAATTTCTTTTGAATATGAGTTACTAAATTAAAGTTTGCTGTATAGATATCTTCTTTAAGTTGAATCAAATTTTTAAATTCCTCATACGTATCATTACGATTATTCTTTGCATCATACGAGACAACATCATGATCTGCTATTTTTATCAATACCGTGTTTGTTGAAGTTAAAAAAGTGAAAACATCTAAATGGTTAATAATAGAAGTGTTCTTCAAATCAGAAAGAACTTTTTCGAAATTTGTATACTTGTTGTCTACAATTGTTTTATAATTATTTATATCCAAAGGAACTGGATAAGTTCCCTGACTTGATATTTTCCTTTCTGCTTTTTGTAGAATCTGAATTTTCTCCTCATCTGTGTTAGCTCCTATATAATCAGACATCAATAAATCAAATTCTGATTCTTTAGAATCCCATCTTTCAATTACTACTTTCACATTTGCAACCACCCGCTTAAAAATACCGCCAACTGCTTGATGTATAAATCCTGTTCCGGTAAGATTATTGTCAAAAAGAGCAATTGCCATGAATTTATTGCAAGTATCCTTTATTAGGATAGAAATATTACTAAAGTCTGTTACATACTCATCTAGAAAAGTTTTAAAATCAGCAATTAAAATCACTTTCAAGGGGTCAATAATCGAATTGCTATCTAAAAGAGCTTTGAATTGGTCAATAAGTTCAGTTTTTAAAGCATCCGTCTTATTTAGTGAATAATTTTTGAGAGAATCTCTTAAATATTGATTTAAAATCTCAATCACATTTTCAGTTATGCTTTCTAATTTTAATTTTTCTTCATTTTTTTGTAACAAAGACTGGACGCTAACCACATTATTGATAAATGCTTTGAGTTCTATATGTTTAGTATTCAAATCAGATTTTAATTCGTCAATTCTATTTGTAAAATCATCAATATCGTAGACAATATCATTTTTATTTGAGCTTTCCGTTGTCAACTGCAAGGATAAATGATTTACATAGGGTCTATTAACCAGAATTTTCCTTAGGCTGTTAAGAGTTGATCCAAGCTCAAAGAAACTCACTTTCGATTTATCATTAGAATCAATTTCTTCGGTGTAAAGTATACCGATTTCACTAAATGGATTTAAGGAATTACCTAAGGAATCTTTGTATTTATATAAAAGGAAATTTATTATTCTGTCATCAATTTCTGCCATTGCCTGTTCGTTGTCCAATGTTGCAGAGAATAATAAATCAATTGACTGCAGGCCTAAGTCCATCTGACTAACAAAAACAGATATTTCAGGGATATTTGGCTCTTTAATTTTAACCTTTACCTGAACATTTTTTGGACTTGGCAAAGTGTCAGATAGCCATTTATTGACTGCCGCTTCCACTTTAGCTTTAGGCGTCATAGATCCAACAGCATTTGGAGAAATTGTTGCATCAGCATCAGCATCAAAGTGTATAGCCAATTTATGATTCAAAATTAATCCTGTTCTTGGCGTATTTATGACTTCCATTTCGGGTGGATAAGCTCCATTGGAAAAAGCATTTGCAGCACCGGCTGCTCTATCAAAATTACCTTTAACGGCCTGATAAACTTGCTCCGCCATTAAAAGGTCAGCAATGGCGTCATTAATTTCTATGATTCGATTTACCTCTTCAGTTATTGCATTTTTTTCATCGGCATTAGCTCCTAGCAAATTACTCTTACCAAATGGATACGTTTTTGTGCTACTATTTTGAACAAACTGAATAAGTTTTAATCCATCAATTACATTTCGAGCCTCAATTGCCTCGATGCTGGTATCTGTTACATTGTTCGTTTCATTAGCCTCAATGATATCATCGTCACTGGTTTGTGTATTTTCTAGATTATTGGTAACTAATGGAAATTCCATTCGAAGTGTGTATATGAATTTATCTGCTTCGATATTCGAAGTTTGATATCTGTCATGTAAACCTCTTTCAAATTGATACCCCAATAAGGCTGAAAGTGATTGCCCGTTCCTAATACCTTCAAGAAAATCGTTGGCCATTCTTACTCTTTCAGAAGTTAAATTAATGGCGAATGGATTCTTAACTCCGCTTTCTTTGTTTGAATCATAGGCATTTCGCAAAATTGCAGCTGTTGAAGCTTGGTCGATAGAAGGAGCATGTATATAACCAAGGTTTGTATTATCTAAAAATACCGTTTCTCCTTTCGGAGCAAAGAAATCTGAATCTTGCTGAGATAATTGTATTTCTTCTAAAATATCACCTTTGGGTCTTAAATCTAATAACCAACCGTAAGCACCTAAAAATATCCCTTTTTCTTTTTGTTGACTCTCCAATTGTTGCTGTTGTAGTTTTAGTTGCTCGTAAGTTAGCCCCGTTTTCCATGAATCTATTCTATATGTACAACAATCCAAATGCTCAATAAGTAGGCGTTCCAATCTGGCAGTTGGTGTTTTCTCCAATATTTTCAGAGCTTGAAGTACTTCATTCAATACTTTAGTTTCGTCTTTTTGGCTTAAGATATCTCTTTTATAAATATAGTCAATTAACTTAGTGGAAGTATCACTTGTAATTTGGTTATTTGGTTGATAGAGATGTTCAAACTTACTTCTGCTCGTTTCTTTTTCTTGAATATGTAAAAATACAGGGTCATGAAAAACCTTTTTGGATTGAATCAATCCTTTATTAAACAATAAATTAGTGCCTGCATTGGCTTGTGAAAGTAATACAGAATGTCTTAGCAGCAAATACAGAAGAGCATTAGGAATTGGGTTGCCATCAAAATTCTGTAACCTGATTCTGTTTCCATCTGCAGACTGTAGCCATTCAATGTAATTTTTGTTATCGCCTGTATATCCTCTGATAGCTTCAATTTCAGATTCAGGCACATCATCAATCAAAGGGCCAGATAGTTTATTTGGTTTGGAAAGAAAATACTTTTCAAGAATAGGTAACTTTAAATCGGGGTTTAGTCCTAATTCTTTTAGAATTGATTTACCCCTATTCGAAATTGCAGCAGCTATGCGACCTGCAATAAATGGATTTTTTGTACTTAATCTTAATTGGCTAACAACTTGCTTTATACTTTGTGCATATCTTTGGTAAAACTCAACCGAATTGGAATGAAGTCCTAAAACATCTAATAAAATTTGATGCGGGTCTCCATCTTTACCAATGTAACTTACATCTGAAACTTTTGAATCCCAAGTTTTATCTATTTCATTTATTAGCGATTTAAGTTTATTCTCGAAAAAAGCAGCTTTACTAAAACTCAAATTAGAAAATGTAGTTACCGGCAAAATCCCATAGGGCTGCCTTCCAATTTGGATGGCAGGAATTGGCCCTCTACCTGAAACACTATTAGTAAATATTTTTCTAGTGGCTTCAATATCCTCTTGGTTGAATAACGGATCCATCATCTCTTCCATGAAATAACCCATAGTTGAAGGGAAAAGGGCGGTGTTCATAGCAATTGATTCGGATTGATCTTTGCCATTCGCATTTGGCATGCCTTGAAAAATAGCAGGGTTCAGATTTAGAGATTCTGCGAATCGCTGGGCATCAGATTGAGTTTTAATATCGCTTGTAATATTGAAATTTTCAGAGCCTTTAAAAATTCTATCATAACTTTCATCGGCATCTTCTGTCCATGAATATCCAGATGGACTGTCTTCTGTATTATTAGTAGGAGTTCCTTGCTTGATAAAAGAAAATCCTTGCTTACTATTTTTTTGTGAAGTAATCAGATTTTCTAACTCAATAAGTGATGTTTGAGCATCAGATGAAGCCCTCATTCCTATTACAAATAACTGATCAAAGCCGTTATTTTCCTCTTCAGAAGATAAACTTATCTTTAAAGCCATTCCAGCCTTCACTGCTTCATCGAAGTCCACCATCCACTTTAATTCCTCATTTAAATGAATGCCATCTAGATCCTTTTTTATTTCTTCATTTTCTAAAGAAGGATCTAATCCCACAGCAAGATTGTTTTTTACGCTGTTCTCAAATATGTGAGTTTTTTTATTGCCGTTGGAATATGTGATAGCCACAAACTTATCGGGCAAAGCATTGGTGCGAGTAGCTTCGTTCCAAGATGTTCGAGTTGTTACGATCAAATCGGAATTAGGAAGATTGATTTTTGAGATTACTATTTTGTCAGTACTTGCCTCTTCCTCCAAGACATCCGTTAAATTGTAAGGGAATAAATTTGTGAAGTAATCCACTTCATCAGTTGTTAATACTGCCTTTAGTTTCAAGCTTGCAATTTCGATTTTTGCATTATCACCTTGGGCTTGCCAAACTTCTTTCCAATATGTAATTGCTTCTTGTTTTAAATCTATTGGATTTTCATTTTCATCAATTAACACTAAAACTTTGTGCGATGCTTCGTCCTTTACAACAATTTCATTTAATGGTTTATATTGTTCTATAATCCAAGCTGCTCGATTGTTTCCATGATTTTTAGCAATTACATGCCACGCCCCACGTTCTTCTAATTCAGTTTTTCCAGCCTTGGCCATCTCTGCCCAAAAATTTTTGGCATTGGCCAGCTCATCTTCGGTTAGGTTGGGTTCATTTTTTATTACATTACTATCATCTGGATAAACCCTTACCCAAAGTTCATTTTGACGACCTGATTTTTTAAAGCGGGTTTCAAGTCTCAGCGGAAATAATAAAATAGGATAACTGTCATCTAACTGTTCAATGTCCTTTTCAGGGTTATAGTCCTCTTTAATATTAAAATCCAATGCATTTAAAAGCGTTTTGTTGTCCAAAAATTCCTTTGCCAAAGTCTCCCGATTCTTAACTAAAAGTTGACGACCCTCAATTAGATTTGAAGCTCGATGGTCCGAAAGTCCAATTCCACTTTTTTGTAGTCTTTTAATCTGAGCTTCTACTTTTTCAAGCTTCGCTTTTGAAGCACTTAACTGCTGATTCAATCGTGTGTTTTCTTCTCTTAGAGATTTAGCACTTATTTGTATGTCTTTTATATTTCCCATATTGCTTTTATTTAGGAAGCATTTTAGATGCATGAATGGCTACCATTACTGGCACTTGATAAAGTATATAAGCTAATTTAGCTGAATTACTATTTGAACTCCAACTTGCTTGCTTATCATCTTCGTTTGTATTGTTTTCTTGGTCAATACTTGCATTATATACAGTAAAAGTGATTGGATTATCCGGCAGTTCAATACATTTTCCGTCTTGTGTGCCTATATCCTCCCAAGATAAATTGTTCCAATTTATAATTCTATCCGCTTTGTCAATGTCCAATCCAAACCTTGGCTCACCAGGTCTTTCTTTCAAAACAAAAAACCAACCCGGATCATCATTTGTGGTTTGAGGATTTTCGGTACCTATTGCTTCTTGATAATCTAAATCAAAACCAAAAAAATAAATATCGGGTTCAATCTTAGCTTCAAACAATGGTGTTTTAAGTTTGGTTACCGGTGGTTTGTTTTGTTCTAATTGGGATAGAGTCATCAAAACCCTTTCTTCATTAATATTTTTAATTTCGTTTATTTTACCCCAATCAGCTTTGTGTGCGTACACCACAGCAGTTGGGTATTTCTTTAATAATTCACCTCTTACAACTAAAACTAATTGTGTTTTTCCACTGGTTAATGCTCTTTGGTTATGACTTCCAAGTTCATTCTTGTTAACTGATTGGGGATCAGAAGGTACTAATTTTGAATTATTGATTTTTGACCACTTATGTATAGGTGGAATGTCTCTAAGTTGCTCTTTAATATCATCGGGTGGCGGTTGTGACGGTAAAAAACTGGTAACATCCCAAAATTGTCTAAAATAAGTTCCCCTTTGATCTGTGGGAAATTCACGCCAAAGCAATTCTCTAGACATTTCATGATTAATACCCACCATATAAGATTCTATGAATTTTTGATTATTCTCTAACAGCGTAATACTGTTTTGCTCGATTTTATTGAGATTTGGCAAGAACAACTCCGAGGAAATATCAGCCAAGGGCTTATACATCGGCACATCAATTTCAGGATAGGCCATTACAGGTGCAAATGTTTCAACCATATTATTCTTAATGTGCGGTGGGAGTTTGATTGTGCCCAGAACACGAGCAGGAATGGTTAGATTTGGATTAAGCTTTTGGAGAATTGCAATGTTTAAAACAGGCAAATTCAACTTCGTTCTCTTGGGTTCTTCAAATCTGGTATTGACTAAATTGAAAGTGTCTTTCAATGCTTCCTTAAAGCGAGTAGCTTCTGCACTATCGGTGTTTCCAAAACTAGGATTTACAGTACTTCCAGGTTGTGTTATGGTGAAATCAGGACTTTTAGGATAGGCGTCAACCGCTGTAGGAACTTGCTGAATCTGAGAAACAGCATCTACCTGTTTTAGATCGTTTTCCCATTTTATAAATAATAAAAACAAGCCTATACAGATAGCTGCAAAGATGCTTGAACTAATCACAGCTACAAATGCAGGAAAGAAAATGGCAGAAATTATTAGAACAAGAATTAATAAAACTAGTGGCAGAAATTTGAACCATTTGTATTTACGTAATAATCTGGCAATAAAAGTGGGAATATTTTTAGGTTGAGTTTCTTTAATCACATCTGCTAAGTTGATTGTTCCCTCTGGATCTTTTTTTGGTGGCATTACTACAACCTTTCCATCATTCACACGATTTATTAAGTTAAAAGGGGTAATAGCTGGAGTAAAGTTCAACTTTTTTAATAAAGTTCCACGAGGTCTTGTCTTGCTTCTAAATACGCCTGAAGTAAGGACAGAAGGCACAACACTCTCCTGAATTTGTGCACTAATCGTTTGTTGCTGATGAACTATTCTTTTATGAACTGGAGCTGAAAAAACCAATGACTTTTCAAGAATTAGTGGCAATAGCTTATGCTCGTATAATTTATATGATACCGCCATAGCCATTTGAGAAAGTCGGATCTTATTGTTGGCTTCAACAATTTTCCCTACTTGCTCCCAAGCAGCATGCATGTATTCTTCCTGATTTTTCTGAACTACCTTAGTTCCTAGTCCAGCAGACACACGGAACCGTGGGTCTAAATTCAATTCATGAACCCAATTTTTATTGTGGGGCAAATTGTTGTTATCTCTATCTTTTAACAATCGTTGCTGTAAAGCATGCCACCTGCCATAAAGAGGAGAAGTGATAATAGGATCGGGGTCGCCATCATCTGTTTCAATTGTTATTCCTGCATCTTTATTAATTTCTTCTATCGTTTTGCTGCTATGTGCATAATCATCTGTAAGATTTAACCTATCTGCAATAGCTTCGGAAAATTTATGTGGATAGGGATTTTCGTCCCATTCATCAAATTTTTCCACCTCTGCTTTGTCATCATCATTAAGCGTGTCAAAAGGAACCCTTAATGCTCCGCCCAATTTAAGGATGCCATTTAGCTCAATATTGTCTATTGGTGGTAGGTTTGATCCAGGATGCATTACATCCATATCACGTACACCTACAGATTTATCAGCCGGTTTAGCTTCTAATAGATTAACTAAATATTCAAAGTCTCCAACATTTCCTGTACGGAAATACCATTTGTGGTAATAAGGAAATTCAATATTAGTAACGTTGTCCCAACTGCATGCTGTTGCAACAAGGTTTGGATCAATTGTTCTTGCCAATCCAGCCAATCTGCCACTTTCAAAAGTTGGAATTAGAAAGGCATAATAGCCAACGTTAGCTTCCAATTTTCTGGGACAGATAATACGGGAGTAAGCTAAATCAGGATTTTGTTTTATAATATTTAAAATATTCTGACTTACCTGTGCAGCATTGGCAGTATTTGGAGCTGCATTGTTTGATAAATCATTGTTGACATGTACATGTGCCCAAGCCCACAACTCATCCGCTTTAGGAAAAAGGTCTTGGGCATTTACCCCTTCTCTCATTTTGAAAAAAGGAAGAGGTTTGTCTTGCATGTTTTTTCCATCTTCAAATTCCTCTTCTTTCAAAACAACCAAGGTTAACCAAGGACTTAATCTATCTCCATCAGGTGCAGCGGGGGTATAGCGCCAAGCAAAGTCTTCCTCATAAAAATCAATATAGGGCAGGTAGTTTGGCTCAAAATTAGTGATCCAATTTCTTGGCTCAGTTTTGACAATGGCTTTAGAATCAATCCCAATAATATCGCCTGGGCCATATAATTCTATTTGCCGTTCTATGGTTTCAGTTGGAATCGGGCTACCATCAGGCTTTGTTCCTGCAACATTTACTTTTATCGGGACAAATGCTCTGAGCTTAACTGAGGTTATATCCGCTGGATTTACAATACTATTGGCGATACCCTGTCGCAACCAAGGGAGAAAACTATATGTGGCTAATTCTTCACTCATAATGCTTGTAGTTCAAATTGTGGAACAATATGTATTTGCTTCTTCATGTTAGGATTAGACTTAATTTGTTCTTGCATAAAGCTTTGTGCTTCCATTTCACTGCTGAAAATAGCTGTTTGACTAAATGCCCTATTATTATTTTGAAAAGCAACCGTAAAAAGTTCATCTTGCATTTCAAGTTTATGCTCAAAAGGCTGAAGTTTTTCTATTGTACTTTTAGATAATTTAGACTTAGAAACACTGTTTCCCTTAATGAAATGATTAAACATGATCCCAGGCTCCAAAAAGAATTTTCCAAATCGAAACGGCTTTATAGGTTCTTTATCAATGATAGTTAGCTCATATTCAATCTTTTTTCGTACCATTTTACCATTTTGAACAGTGTTTTCGCCCATGGATATTTCTACACCACCCTGCATTTTTTCAAAAGATGGTTTTGAGAGTTTTTCGGTATTACTCAGGTTTTGGTATTGAGCACGGGCAAAACTTTCCTTTACTTCTTTAATGGATAATGGAATGCTATTTGAAGATGCTGACTCTATGGTAAGTTGTTTTACATCTGCTGTTTTCTGATTGCCAATTTTATCAATATTGACTTTAAGCGGTAATAACTTTTGTTGCAAGACCAAACTTCCTGCGGGATGTAAAACCAACAAATTTTCCGTTGCCTCATCCAATTTCCTTAACGACACCAGTAAATTTTTTCCAGTTGAAAGTACTGTACTCCATTGCTCTTTTTTCTGTAATTGCTCAATGAATTGAGGAAGAATGGTAATTTCAGGAAGCGTTGTAGTTTTACTATCTCCCCATGTTTTGTCAAAATTGGCAGAGATATCAAAAAACAATAATGATACACTACCTGTTCCTTTTGCACGCCAAGGTGTGGGTCCTTCCAATAACATTTTTACTCTTACCGTCATCAAACTTATTCCAACCGCTTTAAGCTTAAATCCGGCAGCAAGTTCAATTATAAAATAGAATGGATTGAACTGGAATAAGGCATCAAAACCAATATGCCCATCAATAGAACAAGCTGATAGATCAAAAAATATTTCTGCTCTGGCACCAAACTGAACGGTATTGGAAGTAACCGCCTGATAACATTCTACTCTTATGCGGGCAATGCTTGTATTTAAAATGCTTATGGCTAATCTTCTGAGAGTAGGGAGAGCCAGCGGTGGTGGCGTATAAGATGGGTGGAATCCACCCACTGTCATAATAAAATTTGGTTGATCACCCCAAGCCAAACGCACCGCCATATCTCCTTCCAAAGTCATGGTTTGCAGAATATTTGATTCATACAAACTCGCATCGAAAGTGAGCATCTTCTTGTTGAAGTCAATTGTGCCTACAAAAGCTACCTGAATCTTAACAATTGGAACTTTTTCATCTGGCAAGATGAGTTTGAGCACACCTAAGATGGCTATGTTACCAGGAATTTCGATAATCAGACCGAAAGAAAGGGTAATGAGTGATGGTGTTCCCCAGCCAATTTTGGCCATTGGGCCTATAAGGAATTTTCCTTCATAAGGTGGGAATATTGCTTTAAGGTCACTTATTATTCTTGGGGCATTGGCAATTACGTTGGTTGGGAACATGATGTTGTTTACCGCACCTGTTCTCACCCCATCTCTTAATGGGTCGAGTAAAACGGTTCTATTCAAACCTAGTAATCCACCTATTCCGTTCAGGGTAAATCCATAACCCAATTGGAGAGGAGGATTAAACTCTGCAGTGATGATGATGATCATGGAGAAACCCTTGCTTCCATCCGGCATTTTGGTGGTGATAAGCCCTATCGCTTTGGCGGAAATAAATCCGGCAATGGTGAGTTCTAAAACACCAGCATATTCTTCTTTTTCAAAGTCGAAGAATAGATAACCACCACCGATAACGGCACCTGCATCGATGGAAAGTCCGAGGCCATTAGGGGGCTTGAAGCCGATTTTAGCAGGACTATTCAATAAACTTCCTTTGTCATCATCTGACCCGATTTTTAATTCAATCCCTAATCGATCAACTACAAATTTGATATCTCCAATGTCGAAACTTATTCCTATTGAGGCTTCGGATGATAGCTTTTTTTCACTAAGTGTTAAGCCAATAGTCATCGTATCAAAATGAACTCCTAATAAATCTTTATGAATAGGTATGGAAGTGAGCAGTCCCAATCCGCCCTTGATGTAAAAACCTTTTGATTTGGAAATGCCAATACCTAAATCAAAGGGAAACTCAACATCAGAAGGAAAAACGTACTGCATAAAGCCCAAATCATTAGCTGAAAAAGTGAGTTTACTTTCTTTTGCCGCAACTTCAAATCCCTGATTTTGTAAATCTAGTTTTCCCTCAGCAAGCAGTTTCCCAAAAAAGATATGCGTTCCATTTATATTTCCGAGAATGACTTTTCTCGTTTTTTGTGAAGCATACTCTATCGTAATATTTAAGCCTGCATTGGTAGAATTAGGTATATTTAAATCTGTTCCAAAATTTATATTCCAGTCGGGGGCAATTGATCTTACCTTTAAGGTCAATTGACTTGTGATAGGAAACTCAAAGCCACCTTCAAATTGAACTCTAAGTAAGAGTCCACCTTTTCCATTTGCATGCTCGGCAGGAATAAGTACTGCTTGAAGCAGTATTTTTCCATCCACAATTGTGTTGTTTACATCTTTGTTTTTACCGGAAAACGAAATACTTAGGAGACGGTTGCCAATATAATCAGCAGGACTCCGGTCTTCTTCATCACCTGAAATATCAAAGCCATAAAACACTTCTCCTTTTAAAACTATGGATGCAAATAAAGCAATTGGAAATAGAAGCCCATCTGATAATCGTTGAGCATGTTCTTCAGTTTGCATGCTCCATGTATCCTCCCCGTAAAGATCGGCAAAATAATTTCCCATAGAAAAGAGAAACCGGGAAAACCCACCAAACTGTATAGCCTGATTGTCTATAAATTTTAGACTATTGGCAAGCTGATAAGCCGGTGGAATTTCTTTTTTCATATAATTTGTATACAGAAGGTTGACGAATAAATTAAACAATTCATCGCCGTCTTCTTCATTCAAACTAAAAGAACCCAATGAGAGCCTGATAAAACTATCCACAGCCTTTAAAACTTGGTTCACTTCTAGGATAGTTTGAATTAGCCCTTCAAACGTTGCATCTTCAGGTGAAGCTCCTTGATAATTTCTGATTCTTTCAAGTGAAAGATGATCGACAGTCATCGGTTCATTAGTGGTGGGATTTATACCAATGGACATCAAAAAATCCCTTCTCACACTTTCGTCACCTATCGCCTCAGCGATAGGTAGCAAAACATCATTAAGCTTTTTGGCTATGCTTTGCAAGAAGTTTATAGTGGATTCAGCCATTGTTTGTTTTAATTGAAACGTATTATAAGGCTATCCACCCATTTGAGTCAGCCAGTTTCATACTTACATCATGCTCAGTATATGTATCAGGCTCTGTCACCTTAGGGATTCGGTATAACAATTTATGTGAAACTACAAGTGAATCTCCTGTTCCTTGAAAATGAACTAGACCAATATTTGATGGAAAAACACTTACACGAGACACATTCTTCTCCAATTGATTTTTACCACGATCTAAAATTTTGACATAATCAGTTCCTGCATTGGGCTGAGAAAACTCTACGGTTTTATCTCGGGCTGCTTCTTGCCGCGAATTAGCGACATCATCATCTGACCTATTGTCTTTAGCTATTTCAAAATGCCAGACCCATTCGGGTTGTATAGTAATTGCGGTATCAATGCTAGTTCCAGCAGGCCAACCGTGTTCTGGCAAAACAACAGGACTTCTATGACTCATGTAGCGAAGGTTAGGAGGTAACGTTATTCCCGGAGGTAAATTAATATGACCGATAAGGTCTGAATTGTTTTGCCAACCTCTCACTTTAAGTGTTCTTTCGGGAAGATGGAGAGAAAGGCGTTGGCCTGTACCCGTAGAAAGTATTTTTCCGATATTTTTGGAAGTGATTACATTTTTACTTGCACTCGAAGTTAATTGCACAATACGGCTTACAGTTCCTGTGGCGGGCTTCCAATAATTCATACAACCAGAAAAAGCATAGTGAACATCCCCTGAAAGTATGACCACTTTTTTTAGTTCATGCAATCTTGCGAGCAGATTTTCCAAGCCCTCAGGATCAGCTGCCCAAGGTTCAAGGTCATATTCTACATTACCGGGCTTCTTTTTTCCATCTTTTAACCTGGATAATTCCTGAATCCTGATCATTAAAGGTTGAAAAAGATGTTCTATTAAAGGTAATCCTAATACAGGTACCGGAGAGACAATTATTACCAGTTCCGCTCCTGATGAAGTAACGAGGGATGGAGGCAATTGTTTTTGCAAATTAAAATGGGAAATCAAATTAGGTGCACTATATTGACTTAAATAAGACCGATGGGTTCTTGTATCAAGAACAACTACTCGAGTGGGGCCTGCTTTTATAGAAAAATTCCATTCGATTTCTGGTTCGTTTCCATTCAACCCAAATAAATTAAGTAATTTAATAGCTTCATTAGCAGACGGAGAGTCAGCCGAATCAGGGCACAATCCGGATATTGTAGAAATTAAACTTTTGAACGGATGAGTATCGCTGTTTCTATAATCTTGATTTCCCCAACCTTGAAAAAGAGCAAATGCCGAAAGAGCATTACGAACAATTGCAGACCCAAGCGCATTGGTTAGCACCCTGTTTTGCCAATCTCTAGTAAGATTCCAATCATCCGTAACGTCATGGTCATCATGTTGCATCAGTAGAGGAACATTTGCAAAAACACGTCTCACTTGAGGCAAAGTTTTATAGAATTCTTTAATTGCAAATAGCTCATTGCGATATTGTGCTATAATATCTTCATTTTCACTTATATCATTGTCTAAAAATTTCTTGATTGAATTAGGGGGAATCTCGGCTTTTAATATATCAATAATGTTATTTTTACAGTCAATTGCCTCATTGACATTTTCAACTTCTTTACAATTTGCTAAAGTATCGGGATCAGGCCACAGGACATTTGACCAATAAAACAGATAAGTAGCACAATATTCACCAAACGATAATAAATGACACATACCTGCTGAACCGCAAGTAAATTTAGCTGTTTCATTCACTAATTTTGCTCGTCTCCCAAGTGGAAAATTTGTTTGATTAACAGTATGTAAAACTCCTTCTACAGGTATTTTTTCTCGACCAGAAACAAGCACATTAGCTGCGTCAGTCAATAATGGCAATAAAGGAAGGGCAACATCATCAGCATAAATTTGGTCTCCGGTTAAAAAAAGCAGATGTGGTCTTTTAACAGATCCATTTATAAGACTGTTTTTGATTATATTGTCCAAACCAGACAAAGCGTCTATTCCTGCTCCATGTGCCTTACGGCAAGACCCATGAGCTATCACTAAATCGTTCAAATCTAAACCAGGTACAATAAAAGTAGGTAGTTGTCCCTGTACAAAACCTAATGCTAAACTTTTTGCGAAGGTGTCATCCTTGTCTTCTAAAAGTCCTTCGGTGTTTAAATCAGTAGAGGGAGAAAAAGAAATATTGTAAGAATACAGCATACCCGCTCCAAGCGGCGTATTGCTTAAATCCATCGACAATAATACAAGGTGGAGATTAGCCCCTATTCGAATACTCGGTGAAATTGTACTATGAATAGAGGTAGAGTTATCCATTGATGTCCCTAACTGATTGTTTCGGTGCACCCCTAACCACAAATCCATCCTCACGGTTCGTGGTTCTCTCAATGCTATCCAAACTGTAACAACCTCCGGTTCAACACGCCTTAAAATAGGCCCCGCCAATACTAACGGCAACGAAGATAATCTTGTTGAAAGTGATGTCCAAGCCATAATTTTTTATGTTTTAAAAACTCCCCATACCCCATTGAATCTTCAAAATTCAATTGCGTAGGGCTTAAAATTTCTTGCATTAGTTCTTCAGGTAAATGTAAGTCCTTTTCACCAAACCATTCCAAAGCAAAGGTGTAAAAGGATTTCTCTTTTATTTGCAATAGTGTGTATTCTATCTGGCAACCATAATCTACAAAAGACTTAATAGGTAGTATTTGTAAATCTCCATTAGTGTCTTCCGTAACCTTTACACCAATACGGGTTTTAATGGTTTCAATCCAATCATAAGCATTGCTAGAAACTATTGTTTGGGAGAGTTTATCTGTCTTGTCGGCATTAAAGCTCCATTTTATCCAATTTTCAAATACACCTTCTGCATTTGGCGTCAGTTTGCCATTTTCTACATCTCCTATCCGGTGTTTTATTTCAACATTCCCTTCACGGAGTTTTACGGTTACATCATCTTTACCCAATTGCAAATAAAAGTCGGTTCTGGGTTGGGTTGTTTCAAATACCTGTCCCTTTGAGGCAAACCAATCGATGATAGCCCCATCAGAGCTATCTTTAAACCATCTTATTTCTTTGCTTTTATACATTTTATTTGTTTTTTAGCATTGGTGGTAGCGTCAGTCTGTCTAAAAACTAACACAAGCCACCAAAACTAGCTTATTTTAGCTGATTTACAGGCGTTTTAAGCTGCTTTTTTTATTTGGCCAGGAATTAGGGTTTTGAAATACTACGTTCCTTGAAATGGATAAAAATAAGTTTGGTGGGCAAGGCATTTCAAAAACAAAAAGACGAGGTATTCAAGACCGCTATGGTTTACAACCTCAAAAAACTCCTAAAATTTAACCGCAAAAGCCCAAAAATAATTGTACAAGCCATGCCAATAAATGAATCAAGATTAGGAAAGCTTTTGTTTTTTTTGAAGTACCAATTCCCAAGCCCTACACTTCAATTTTAAGCACTCCAAAATCCAGAAACCAATTAAGCATTCAATTAAATTAGATTCCTTAAAACGCCTCTGATGAAACCGTTTTATGCTCTAAAAATTGAGCTTTTGTGTTTTTGTGAGGGTTGAGCAACAGTTACTGCTGTTAGCGGCTGGCAATCTTGTCGGTTGAGCACTATACATATTTGAGTAATTCTTCTACAAGTCTAAATAGAGTAGTTGAAGATTCTTCATTTGCAGGATTAGTATGGTCAAATAGGTCGTAATTCCTCTCTGCTCGCAAAATTGCTAATCGCTTCCTCTCCTTGTTTGTTTTTTTATCAATACTGTCAAGCACTTCAAAAATTTCTTCTGTTATAATTTTATTACTTTCTCCATCGTATGTTAGTCCAAATGGTTTTAAAAGCTGATTGATTTTATTATTGTAATCGTTTCTATTCATTCCACCTCCTTGATGGTCGTCAAAATGAAGTATTAACCAATACTCAAAAGCCTGATTTGAATATGCAACACCAAAACCTTTTTTTTCAGCAAGGGTAACTGCATCATTGAAATTTTTTGCTTGATTAGGATTTTCTGGTTTAGGGTCTGCGTCAAAAACACACCAAACCTGGTCGTATGATTTTTCTTTTGATAATTGAACGGCTCTTTTTACCAATGAAATTGTATTGTAACCTTCTCCAATTGGTTTAATTGTCGCAGAAGACAACTTGAATTGTCTAAAATATGATGGTTCTGTATTTTCACCCTCGCAGACAATTAAAATTGTAGGCTTTTCAAGTATTTTTGCCTCAGCTCTTTCCAAAAGTGGCTCCGTTCCTCTTTTCGATTTTAAAGTTTCTTTGTGAACTAATTTAGATGCTATTTGGTCTACTTTTTTATTTTTCATCTTGTGGCAATAAATTTTTGTAAATTAAATTGTCAAAGAATCCAAGAAAAGGAACAGCTCCATATTTACCTCTAATATAGTTATCCTCAAAAGCTTCATTTTTTCTAACCTTGTCAGATTTAAAGTCAGCTAAAGAATAAAGTTTAGCTTCACCGTATTTATCCTTTTCTGTAAACCAAACCTGGTCTTTTCTGAATAAACCCGAACTTAATAAATTTGTGTCGTGAGTATTAAAAATAAGTTGAGCATTTTTTGGGTTAAGTTTTTGTGAATTAAATAAGGAAACAATTTTGCAAACCAAGTTTGGATGAAGTTTTGAATCTAATTCATCAACAACAAGTGTGTAGCCATTTTCAATTGCATCTAAAACTGGTCCAGTAAGAGCAAAAAACTTTCTTGTTCCGAATGACTCATCATCATCAAGTGAAAAATTAGTATTTCCAATAT
>Ga0136636_10000244_pt1 | contig 25588 bp, 16 predicted proteins | sample AntDrymUQ8522106_2_FD_104653 | JGI IMG/M metagenome (GOLD analysis project Ga0136636, IMG submission 104653) | Polar desert sand microbial communities from Dry Valleys, Antarctica - metaG UQ852 (21.06) | ecosystem: Environmental > Terrestrial > Soil > Desert | place: Antarctica: Dry Valley... | reverse complement strand
GCAAGAAAAGGCTCTATAGTCTTAATTTTCAGGTTATCAACTTCAATATTCAGGTCAAAATTATTATGTTCCCTTTCAGGATATATATTCCCGATTACTCTTATTGGATAATGAGTTGACACATTACCGACGTAAATAACCTGCAAATCAACAGCCAGCAGACTGTTGCGGTTATCCCATTCACTTTTAATGGATGCATCGCCTAAACTTTCGTGGTTAAAACCAAACTTGGAAATTGTAATATCCGATGTTATTAATGGAACCGCATAAAGATCAGAAACACTAACAGTTCCATCAAGAAAACCATCAAGGTCAATGCCAATTTCCTTTGTGAGAACATCTAAATTAGAAAGGTTAAATCCTTCCATTTTTAATGTGAGGGTATTTAATGGATCACGCGAAGCAATGCCATTGATAACTATCTGGCGATTGTTGTTGATAAAGCCAAAATTCCGGGCTTCGAAATATGTAGAATCAAGTACAACCACGTTACCGGGAATTGCGGTCCAAAGCGTATCATTAATCATTATTTCCGCCTTATCAATTTCCAAAACGAGTCGGGGATTTTGTTCAAATGAAAGTGAGCCTGCTATTTCAGATTTATTATGATCTGTTTCTGCCAGGTCATTCCATCCGAACCCGAAACGAACAATATCATCGGATACAGTGGCCGAAAATTTGAATTGTTCTATTTTTTTTGACGCATAACCGGCATCTTCGTTTGCAGAACCATCAATCTGACTGGATTCCATAAGTACATTGAGCTTTTTGTCGGATGAATTGCCAAGTAATGACCAGTTACGCAGCGCAATTCCGCTTACAACTATAAGTGGCGAACGTGCGTTAATATTTACCAGTTTCAGAGCAGGATCAAAAGATCCGGAAACTACTGTACTGTTGTGAATTTTAATCCAGGGGGCAAACATTTCGGTTATAAGGCCGGTATTATGGAGATGGATTGTATAGTCGAAACTACCTGTGTTCTCACGTTGGATAGGAGTTTCGGATTTGGCCAACGATGGCAGAAAATCAGTGAAAACCAACGTCAGATAATCAGCCATATCGTCGAAAGTATACTGTCCGGTAAACACGGCATCGGCAAAATCGCTGTTAAGCTGCATACGTTTACCATTATTTCCGAGTGCGACTGTCATTACTGACAATTCTTTCATAATCAGTGTCCGATCACCTTTTTTGAAGCTGGTATTATCGAAACGCAAAGTTCCTGTAAGGTTATCGAGTGTATTGCCCTGAAATTTAAAATCAGTATTTGTTGAAAGAATAGCAATTGAATCGCCGGTAATCAGATTGAGCTTAGCCAGGTTAGCTTTTTTTATTTCGGCCTGAAAATCAAAAGCCGGCAGCTGGCCCGATAAATCAACCGAACCAAAAAAGTCGAGTCCCAATAAATCATCGTTAATAAATACGCCACCGGTAAATTTCTTGCTTTTAAATTCGCCATCGATATTAATTAAGCCATAGGTATTACCATCGTATTGCAGATCAGTAATTTCCCCTTTAAATTCGAGGTTGGCTTTATCAAACGAAAAGTTCTGTCCTTTAATGGCCGCATAAACATTAAGTGTTCCTAATTTATTGACATCAAGAAATTTGCCTGCATTAAACGATTCTAAAAGTATTTTCCCGTCATACTCATAATTATGAGTAGCCTTATTATCAATAAGCAGAAGATCGGTTGTTAGCTGTCCTACATCGGTAATGAATGTAGCTTTTGAAACAAAATCGTTGTAAAAACCTGTAAATCGTCCGTTTACTTTAACGTTTCCGAGGCTGGCTAATTGTACAGGAAGAATAATGGTATTTACGCTATCCGAATACGGAAGTGTAAATGATTGTATATCTGAAACATTGGTATATAATTTATCAATTTTAAGGTTCACGAATGTTTCTTCTATATCAGGAAGTCCGTTGAGCTGAAAATTACCCTTAAATGAAGTATTTTTCCCAAAAGTAAATTGAAAATCCCTGGCAGAGAAGGAAGAAACTGTTCCTCTGACTTTACCCGAAAAATCAATGATATTGTCCATCCCTTCCACATCACTTGCAAATGAAACAATATCGCGCATATCAAGCTGCGAAGGCTCAATATTAGCTGTAATCTTAACACTATCAATAAAATAGCTAAATGCATCGAACGAATTAAATTCAAAATTGAGGTCGAGCGATAACCTGCTTTTTCCTGTCGTGATCCGTAACATTTCGGCATTTATTCCTCTGGGGCATACTATAGCCTGAGTAGAAAAGTCATTAAGCGAAAAACCACTTTTTTCCATACAGGTTAATTGCCTGAACTCAGCAATAACACTATCTCCCTGAAGAGAAATATTTCGCACTTCGAGGTTAAGGTTCGAAAAATCCATATCCGAGAAGTCGATGCCAACAAGGGGTTTCATATAACGCTCATCGCGAAAAGCAAAATGTGAATCTATGATTTTCAGATTATTACATTTCAACATCCAGACCTCAGAGGGCGTTGTATCAACCGTAGAAGAAGCAAAATGATCGAGAATAAACTGCAGATTAAGAGCACTATCGGTCTTATATTGAATAAGATTAATATCGGCTTTGGTTAACGAAATTTCGTTTAAATGAAGCTTATGGTTTTTAAAATCGATAGATTTAACATCAGCTCTGATTTTTTTTGACTGAATAAGCACATTGTTATGCCTGTCAACAATTTTAATATCTGTAATTACCGCTTCGAGGAACCAGTTCAGGCGGAAATTTCCGATAACTACCTCCGTTTGAAGTTCACCGGAAAGCATTTTTGCTACCTGGTGCGCCAGGACTGACTGAACCGGGCCCGCGCGCAGCAGCATAAAACCGGCCAGTGGCGTAAGCAACAGTGACAGAACTATAGCGAGTAATATGCTAACTGGTTTTTTGATACTTTTGCAGTTTAAATCGTGATACTAATTTTCGTTTGGTAAAGGTAAATTTTGTACTTATACCAGACAGTAACTTTGATTAAATTTATGTCAGTATATATCCTTGGTATTGAATCGTCATGCGACGATACTTCAGCAGCAGTGCTGATGAACAACGTAGTACTCTCCAACATTATTGCCAACCAAGAGGTGCATAAGGACTTCGGTGGTGTGGTGCCTGAACTTGCATCGCGGGCACATCAGCAAAATATTATTCCTGTTATCGACAAGGCTCTCAAGCTTGCAAATATACGAAAAACTGATCTCAATGCGATAGCGTTTACCCGTGGACCGGGATTGCTGGGATCGTTGCTGGTAGGAACTTCTTTTGCCAAATCTTTTTCGCTCGGACTAAATATTCCGCTTATTGAAATTAACCACCTGAAAGCTCATATTCTTGCGCATTTTATTACGCAGCCGGGTAAAGAAAAAACATTGCCTGAATTTCCTTTTTTATGCCTTACTGTTTCGGGCGGTCATACTCAGATAGTGAAAGTAAAAGGATATAACGAAATGGAAATAATAGGCCAAACCATTGACGATGCTGCCGGCGAAGCATTTGATAAGTCGGCAAAAATATTAGGACTCGAATATCCTGGCGGACCATTGATTGATAAATATGCCAAAGAAGGAAACCCTGATGCTTTCGCTTTCGCAAAAACCAATATTCAGGGTCTCGATTTCAGTTTCAGCGGGTTAAAAACATCTTTTCTGTATTTCCTGAGGGATAATCTCAAAAAGGATAGTTTGTTTATTCAAAACAACCTGGCTGATTTATGTGCTTCAATGCAATCGGCAATTATTACTACTTTAATGGCAAAACTAAAACTGGCAAGCCAGCAGACCGGAATTACAGAAATTGCGATCGCTGGCGGAGTTTCGGCCAATTCAGGCTTGCGCAAAGCGGTTTCCGACATGCAGCAAACAGCTGGATGGAAAGTGCATATTCCTGAATTTCAATTTACTACCGATAATGCGGCTATGATTGCGGTAGCCGGGTATTATAAATTCCTCGATGGCACGTTTGCCGAACAATCGGTAACGCCTTATTCCAGAGGAGGAATTTAGCGGTAAAGGCAGAGATAGGTAGTATCCGTTTCTGTTTTTACTTTGAAAGTCACTCCTTTTTCAACCCTGAAAGTATCGAAAGGTTTGTATGCTTTCCAATCCGTTTCGCCGGGTTGCATAACATGCAGTTCACCGGAGGTAACAGTCATAAATTCAACTGATGAAGTTCCGAAATTGTATTCGCCGGCAGCCATTACACCAATAGTAGCAGGGCCATCAGGCATTTCGAAAGCAATAGATTTTACATTTCCATCAAAGTATTCGTTGGTTTTAAACATGGTTTTGAGTTTTATTTGTTTCCAATATATGATTTTCGGTGATTATTTACTTTCAATTCTTCCATACACGCACATGGGCATTTTTAAAATCTTATGTATTTTCAGTTTGAAAAAGAAGCGATAATTTGAGATGAGATAAATTGCATCTCTACTTCTTAATTCACTATATCAAACCTTTCAGGCAAGCCTCGTTTCAATGATTTAGTGCTGGCGTTATAATGATAATATTGCCGGTTTATTATTCCTGATGGCAGATGCTCGCGGATATAATCGTTCATAAAATAATCGAACAGTAATTCGGCATGTTTTGCACCCGACTGTTCAGCCATTTTATAAATATCACTTACTTCGAGCGAATCCCGGTCACCAATAAGTCCGACGCTGAATTCCATAAGATCCAGGTCCACACCAATATTAAAATCATCCTGAATATATCCTTCGAGGTATAAAACCTGCTTATTGCCAGTGTTTGCACGACTAACTTCGAACCAGCTGCTGAGGTTTACCTGGTTTATCCTGTAACTCTCGTAATAAGGCTCTCCCTCTTCGAGTGAATACATTTCGTAATATTCAACGCGGTGATCCTCTTTTAATTCAAGCTGAGCAATCTGAACAATCCATTTGGGGTCGGGTAGGGAAAGGAAAATATCTGAACTTGCATCCAGGTAAACATCAAATCCTATTTTGGTAAGCTCTCCGATAAGGCTATTTGTAAACCTGGTAAGATATACAGAATCAGAAATATAAGGAATATAAACCGCTTGTGCCCACGCGATAGAATCAAATTCATCCGGGCTGTACTGTACATTGGTATCGTAGCTGAGCGTAATGTTGTCCTTATAAATTTCATAGAGCGGAACAATCATTATTCCGCTGCCGGTATGATTTTTCACATATTTACGGGCCAGGTTGCGTTCGACACTGCATCCTGCAAAAACCAGGATGAAACATATACCAATAAACCCGAAATTTCTGAGCATCCGCTGCAATCTTAAGGTAACGTAATTACAACGTGTTATTCAGCCGAAATATCCAGCAGCATCTGTTCTGCGAAAGCTTTACCATACTCAATTCCTTTGCTTATACCTTCTTCGTGAGGGGTAAACTTGATATACAAACCTTCGCCGAAATATTTCAATTTAAGGTTCGACATATTGGATTCGAGCATTTTAGCGGCCTCGCCACTCCAGCCGTAAGAGCCAAACGAAGAAGCAAGCTTTCCTTTGTCGCGCAACGGATTTATGACTGCAAAAAGCTGATAAACAGGCATAAGGATATTTTGATTAATGGTGGGAGAACCAATCATTATACCCGTGCAATTCGACATATAATATTCCATTTGTTCGAGCGACATATTTTCGATATCGTGAACCTCCACATGTACCCCGGGAACCATGCTTACACCTTTAGCAATGGCTTCGGCCAGGGTAGATGTATTGTGATAGGCCGAAACATAAGGAATGAAAACCATTGGTTTTTCGCCAAGCGAAAGCGCTTCTTTTGCATATTTTTCGCTCAGATCGACATATTTCTTCCAGTTGCTGCGGAGTATAGGGCCATGACCAGGACAAACAGCTTTTATCGGTAAAGGCCTGATTTTGTCGATAGCCCTGAGCATAAATTTGCTGAAAGGCTTTAGAATTACATCGAAATAATACTTGAACGCTTCGTCCCAGTTTCCGACTTTGTCGTCGAACATACGTGAATCACAATAGTGCGCACCGAAGGAATCGCAGGTAAAAAGCAATCCGTCTTCCTCGAGGAACGAATATATTGAATCAGGCCAGTGCAGGTTTGGAGCGCCTACTATTTTAAGCTTTTTATTTCCGAGGTCGAGTATATCCCCATCGCGAACCTGCTGATGTTTAAAATCGCGGCCCAACATGTCTTTCAGGTAGCGGATAGCGTTGCCGCTGCCAATAACGGTAGCATTGGGAGCCACTTCGAGCAAACGGTGCAAACTGCCCGAATGATCGGGTTCGGTATGATTTACAACTATATAATCAAGTTCGGCAGGATCAACAAGTTGTTTTAATTTTTCGAGGAAAACCGGAAAATATTTGTCTTTAACCGTTTCGACAAGTACTTTTTTATCCGCGTTAATAAAATACGAGTTGTATGTAGTGCCGTAAGGTGTATGCATTACTACATCAAATGTAACCAGTTCGCGGTCGAGCACTCCAACCCAATGAACGTCGTTGGTAATTTCAAGAATTTTATCGTCAATCATATTTGTAATTTTCTTTTATGGGTTTCCTAAAAAAGTGACATTTGAATTCCTGAACCTGCATCATCGTCATCCTCAGGGAAATCAGGCTGTTTAGGAGGCGGAAGTTTCGTTTCAGGTTTTTCGTCTTTCTTCACTTTCTCCGGTTTTTCTGTTTTTTGTACTTTCTCTTCCTTCTCTTCTTTTACTGTAATTTCCTCTTTTACAACTGGTTCTGCTATTTCTTCTGTTTCCTCCGAAGGTTCTGCTTCTTCGGATGTTTCTGATTCGTCGGATATTTCCAATTCATCGTCCTGGCTGAATTCCTCTTCTGGTTCAGCATCCTCTTCTTCTTCAACAGGAATAGGATCGAGCCATGTAATAATACTAACAGGGTGATTGCTGAGTTTTCTGCCTTTCGCTTTCGAACCCATTACTTCAACGAATTCATCGAGGATAATTTCTTCAGGATCAACCGGTTTACGTGCATCTTTGTTATCGTATTCCACTTTAATCTGTGGTCGTTTATCGGCAACAGCAATCACAAATTTATTTCCGTCCTCTTCGGGGAACATGCTAACTTTTTTATCCGAAAACTCCGGAATAAAGCGCTTGACGAAATATGCCTTTTTGGGTTCGCTGTAATAAATAACGGTGAGGGCTTTCGACGGATTGAATTTTTCGATCAGCACCATATCTTCTTCAAAATGGTTCGACAGATCGAAACTCATAAGCTTATAAAAGCCTGAGCGTGTGAGGGTAAGAATTTTATCATCTTCTTTAAAAGCTCCCAGGTGCAATCCGCGCTGATCGGTATTGAGCCGCATAACCGTGTCGTCATACCACATATCGCGTGCACCCAGCGTTGAGAAACCGCGTTCGCCCTGCACTATTTTACGGACCGGATTCTTTGACAGCACATTGCCCTGCGAACTTCGTCCTTTAATGGCCAGTTCAGAAAAATCGAATTCGAAATTCAGTTTTTTGAGCCTTGGCTTTGGTTTCAGGCTGACTTTAATAATTTCCGATTCTCCGTTTGGATTAGCAGTAAAATAAAGAATTTTCGATCCTGGAGCTCCTTTGGTAAGCACATAATCCTTATCGCGCACCACACCTGCAACGGCAAAGCGTTTAACATACACGGCACCCATTCGTCCATCCTGATAGGCAACATGATACACGGTGCGGTTGTCGTTTTTCTTGAAAACATCGATATGGATCACGTTTTTGCCAACAAATGCTTTCTCAACAACACGTGTAACAGCAAATGTTCCATCCTCGCGGAAAACTATAATATCATCAATATCAGAACAATCGCACACAAATTCGTCCTTTTTAAGAGAGAAACCGGCAAATCCTTCGATACGGTTTACATAAAGTTTTTGGGTAGCAGCAGCAACAGCGGCAGCTTCAATACTTTCAAAATTGCGGAGCTCCGTTTTACGCTCCCGGCCCTTAGCATATTTTTTTCTTATGGTTTCATAAAAGGCAATTACATAATCTGTCAGATTTTCGAGATTATGCTTTACCTGCAACAGTTCTTCATTCAGGTTGCGGGTATGTTCGTCAGCCTTAAAAGCATTGAATTTCGAGATGCGCTTGATGCGGATTTCAGTCAGACGGAGAATATCTTCTTCGGTAATAATGCGGTAAAACTCAGGTTTATAAGGCTCAAGACCATTATCAATAGCCTGAATTACAGCTTCCCAAGTTTTACATTCTTCGATATCGCGATAAATCCGGTTTTCGATAAATATACGTTCGAGCGAAGCAAAAAGCAGGGATTCCATCAGTTCGTTCTGTCGGATCATCAATTCCATTTTGATCATTTCGATGGACCGCTGAACTGATATATGAAGAATTTCCTTTACCCCAACAAAATAGGGTCTGCCTTTATGAATTACACATGAATTGGGCGACTCCGACCGCTCGCAGTCCGTAAAAGCATATAATGCGTCAATGGTTTGATCGGGCGAAACTCCGGGTTGCAGATGTATCAGTATTTCAACATCCTGGGCGGTATTGTCATCGATTTTACGAATCTTGATTTTCCCTTTTTCGTTAGCCGCGATTATGGTATCAATCAAATCGCCGGTTGTAGTTCCCCAGGGAATTTCGGTAATTACCAGCGTTTTTTTATCAACCTGGCTGATGCGGGCGCGGATACGGATTTTGCCGCCACGGAGTCCGTCATTATATCGGGTTACATCAACAAGTCCTCCGGTTGGGAAATCAGGCACCAGCACAAAATCCCTTCCATTGAGCACAGCTATTGAAGCATCAATAAGTTCCACGAAATTATGTGGCAACAGTTTTGAAGCAAGACCTACCGCAATTCCTTCCACTCCCATTGCCAGCAGAACTGGAAATTTCATCGGGAGATTGACAGGTTCTTTATTACGACCGTCGTACGAAAGTTTCCACTTGGTAGTTTTGGGATTAAATGCAACGTCGAGGGCAAATTTCGATAGCCGTGCTTCGATGTAACGTGGCGCGGCTGAACTGTCGCCGGTAAGAATATTTCCCCAGTTTCCCTGGGTATCAATTAACAGATCCTTCTGCCCCATCTGCACCATAGCATCGCCAATGGAAGCATCGCCATGCGGATGGTACTTCATTGTATTGCCTATTACATTGGCAACTTTGTTGTAACGGCCATCCTCCAACTCCCACATACTGTGCATAATACGGCGCTGAACAGGTTTTAGCCCGTCGAGAACTTCGGGAACCGCACGCTCAAGAATTACGTAGGAAGCATAATCGAGAAACCAGTTCTGGTACATACCAGGCAGGTATGTGGTTTGATGCAAACTGCCATTGCCTCCTGAATCAGAATCTCCGGGCACAATTATACCGGAATCATCAGCAGAAATATCGCCTGCTACGATCTCTTCTTCAAAAGTTCCTTCTGCCAATTTGTCGTTCTCGTCCATTTAATGTTTAAATTTTATGCTGAAATGCTTGTATGCTGATAATTCCGTGCAAATTTACTCTTAGAAAGTAATTTATAAAATCAAACGGATCATTTTTTAAATAATCTTATCAACAACACTTCTGCTAACAGCATTAGCAGTGCAAACCATATAAAATAACGCCAGAGTTGAGTTCCGCTGCTGATTTGTGCTATCACTTCGTTAAGTGGTTTCTGTCCGGTTTTCATCACTGTAAAAGTTTCGAGACGGGCTTTGCCAAGCATAGTTTCAAGTTCGCCGGAATTGTTGCAAGCCAGATCACTTTCACCACGGTTGTAATTGAAAGCCAGCGAAGTAATTATTTTTTTATCATTCTCCAACGAAAAATTTCCAGCTTCAGGAATCTGATTTCCAACAAATATATTTACCATATTACCTGCATTTCCAATCTGTGGTATCATTTCGAAATCATTGCCTAATGCTTTGATTTTAAAAACTTTATCATCAGAAGGCGCCGCGGAACCAACACGTATCATTTTATTATCACCGATGAAGTTGTACAAACTATGCGCCGGATGACTGATAAGCGCAATATTATATAATACCGGAACAAACAATGCTTGTTGCGGGAAATTACTAAAAGCCGGGTCTAAAGGCGCTGTGAATTGCAGCACCTGTCCTAAACCGCTGTTGGTGAGCGTAAGAAATTCGCGTCCGTTAAGCATTCCCATCAAAGGTATGGTAAGCATTGAGGAAGAAAATACAATCGGGAAATGTTTGTTTACAGCCGGAAGATCAGTATTAACAGCAACTACCTGTCTGCCTTGCTGCTTTTCGAATACATCGCGGAACAGATAACTTTCCTCACTAAGCCTTATAACACTCGTATTTACAGTATCCAAAGCCTGGTAGGAAGGTGCTTTGAGTGAAGCCAAAAAACTATTGTACGAAACCAGGTCGGGATTTGCAAAAGGGAGTATAAGTATGCTTCCACCATTGATGGTGTAACGCTTTATTTCTTCTGCCAGTCCGGTAGAAATTGAAGGTAATTCGTTGATAATGATCAGATCGAACTGCGAAAGACTACCATAATCGATGGCTTTTTCACTCATATTCACCAACTGAACGGTTGAATCCTGTGCATATAATGCATTTAAAAAACGATTTTCAGCGAATCCATTTATCGCAAGCACTTTGATTGCTGAAAGAACATCAAATGCAAAATAGAATTTATCATCATATGTCACAGGATAATCGGTAACCTGTAAAACACCATGTTGAGGACCAGCCTGATGAATGGTAAATGGCATTTCGACTGTGGTTGACATTCCTGCTTTAATATCGATAGTAGCTACCGATTTCGATTGATCGTTGATAAGCAGTTTCAGTGGGATTTTTTCAAGATCATTCTCCGATTTATTCCAGACACGGGCACTCAATAACGAAGTTTTACCCGGTTGTTGCGTTGGCTGGGAAAACCAGCAGGAATCAATATACACATTGGCAACAGCTGATGATGTGAGTGGAACAAAATATGTACTCACTGACGAATCCTGCTGAAAATCAACTGTACTATATTGAGATTTCTGAAAATCAGAAACCAGGTACGAAGTTCGCCGTGCAGTGGTTTCGCTGCTTAGCAGATCGTACTGCCTGCGAACTATTTCGGAAAGCGAACGGACTGATGGCGAAATTTTTGTTTCTTCGAGCATGGTTAAAAACTCGTCGCGGGTAACAAAACGCTGGTGACGTCCTTCGAAATCGCATGTTAGCAGTTGAAACAAATCCGTTGATTTGTAAGCAGATACAATTTCACGGGCTTTTTGTTTCGATTCATCAAGGAGAGAACCATTGGTACCAACGGCTTCCATACTGAACGAATTATCAACAAAAACGCTTACTGCATTTCGGGCTGCAATTTTCGATTGTTTATCCGAAAACGGAATGTAAGGTTGCGCAAAAGCCAGCACCAGCGCAGCAATGGCTAAAATGCGTATAGCAAGGATAAGCAGATGGCGGAGCTGCGACTGTTTCTGCGTTTGCTGTTTAAGCTCCTGCAGGAAACGCACATTGGTAAAGTAAACCTTACGAAACCGCCTGAAATTGAACAGGTGGATTATTACAGGAATAGCAATAGCCAGTAAACCGAAAAGATATAAGGGATTAACAAATTGCATGGTGAAGTAATACGCGCTTTTTTGCAGAAATATTGTGCAAAAGTAAGGAATTTGAGGGAGATAAAGAACGGAAGAAATTGATTGAAATCGAATGAAATAACTTAACGCCAAAGTTTTGCCACGAAGAAATAACGAACGGCTGTGATCAATATAAGATATGTGTATATTTTTGGGATTTATTTCCCGGCAGGAATCTGAACCGAACTTTTTTCGGTACTCAGTGTATCTGCAATTTTATACAGATTTATTGTAAATTTTTGATCTTTTACAGCTTCATTAATTCTTGCTTCCAAAAGGCTGTCAATATAGTTTTCTTTAATATTAATATGCTCAACCTTTTGCTTATTGTTAAGTGTATTAAACAGATATAATCCTCCCATAACCATTGAAACAAAAAGAGCGGCAAGTGCAGCAAACCGGGTTAGCCTGTCGGGATTAAATCGTTTTGATTTTGATAGGGAATTTACTGAATCCGATAAAGTAATAACCTCGTTATCATTGGATTGAACTGTAACACTAACTGGAATATGGCGTTCGAGCAGTTCTTCAAAATAATCAGCAATTGTATCTTTAATCAACGAATCAATCGACTGCCGCAGCGAAGCGTAATTTATAAAACCACTAACAACCAGCAAAGTAAAATTAATGCGGAGCGAACCTTCTTTTTCCTTATAATTTAAAAAATAAACCCGGGTATTTTCACGTACGATAATGCTTCGTTCAATATTGGATTGAATAAAATCGCGTACAGGGTTTTCTGTTTCTTTTCTGCCATTCCGGGCATTGTTCCTGAAAACACTCAGTTCATCCTTAAGCAGATCGAGCAACTCAGTAAACGAAGAATCCTTATCCTTAATGCGGATAGAAAATTCGATTTCGCGAATAGTAACAGAAGTATTGTTATTGGCCCGGACCATGAGTTGCAATTGAAGATTCAGATATTATACAGAGATTAATTAACAAAAGGGCAAAAGGTAATATTCAACTTTAGTAGTTGTGTTGTAATATTCGGACAAAAGTACATTTCATCAATCCATTATTAAAGATATTTATAAATTTTCCTGGTTCGGGAGTAATAGGTTAAATTGATTTTTAAGAAATTAAAGATAATCTGCGACCCCTGGTTTAAACGATACATTTCATTTATCTCCCGATAACTCATATTCACTCCGTATCTTTGCAGCCCTTAAGCGCTAATTATGAAATTTGAACAATACACTCTTGCCCCCGAATTAAAAAGAAGCATCGAAGAATCTGGCTTCCGCCGACCCACCGATATTCAATACAAGAGTATAGGACCGATATTGCATGGCGATGATGTGCTTGCCATTGCTCAAACCGGCACCGGTAAAACTGCAGCCTTTGCTATACCTGTAATAAATATGCTTCACGAGCAAAAAACTTCGAGTCGCAGCCATGGTATCCGCTGTATTGTTATGGCACCAACCCGGGAACTTGCGTTGCAGATTACTGAAGTTTTTCAGGCAATAGGGCAACATACCCGTGTAAAAACTTACTGCCTGATGGGCGGCGTGGAACAGGATCCGCAAATCGCAAAACTTGAACAAGGTGTTGATATTGTAGTTGCTACTCCAGGTCGTATGTTCGATTTGGTAAGCCAGGGACATCTCGATCTGAGCCGCATCGAAATCCTGATTCTTGATGAAGCCGACCATATGCTTGACCTAGGATTTATTAATGATATACAGCAACTTGTAAGGAAACTGCCGCGAAACAGGCAGACACTGTTTTTCTCAGCTACCATCAATCCTTATATCAAGAAAATAGCTTATTCGCTGGTAACAAACCCGATCAGGATTCAGATTTCGCCCAAAGATCCGGTAGCACGTAATATTGAACATTCGGTTGCTTTTATCGAAATGGACGATAAACGATTTTTTCTCGAACGGCTTGTGAATGAGAACCCTGAGAGTAAAATCCTGGTTTTTGTACGTACAAAAGTGCGGGCCGAACGGGTTAACCTTGCTATGGACAGGCTGAATATAAAATGTGAAACCATTCACGGCGACAAGGAACAGGTTGACAGGCTAATGGTTATGAAACGATTTAAAAACGGTGAATTTAAAATACTCATAGCCACTGATGTAAGTGCCCGGGGAATTGATATTCCAAGTGTTGATTTTGTAGTGAATTACGATTTGCCGGAAAAACCTGAAAATTATGTCCACCGCGTTGGTCGCACCGGGCGTGCTGATAAAAAAGGAATCGCCGTTTCGTTTTGCAGTAAGGAAGAAAAACCTATGCTCGAAGAAATTGAAGAATATATCGGCAAACCGGTGGAAGTAATGGAAATTAACAAAACCGAATACAACCAGACCCTTGCTTTTACTGCTGAAACCAAATCGGATTGGAAGACTTTACTGCGCGACGCTGAAGCGGAAGAGTTGACAAGGAAGAAGAGGAAGAAACGGTAGTTTTTGAGAAGGGAGATTGAACGAGGGGAAACACGGCGAGGGGAAACAAGGCGAGGAAAGACAAGGCGACAAGGAGAGGGGAGAAAAGGCGAGGGGCTTGATTTTATGCTTCTAAACCAGCGAAAATCTGTATCGCAGAAATCAGAAAACAGCTTCATTCCTTAATTTTAAAAAACGCTTCCTGTGTCCTAAAACCTTCATTCCTGACGAATACTTTAAACTGCTTTTTATTCGGTGAAAATATATAAGGAACGGTGTCCTGCATGGTTTCAGTAATCGTTTTAAGCTGATCAATATCTTCGCGGTTGTTAATGCTGCTTAAAATCAATTTCCCTTTTTGTAATTCAAGTTTTTGCACATGCCAGATATCTGGGTTTATATTCATATTCAAAAAATAATACCCTTTAAATTTCTTCAACACATTTTTCTGATTGATCACAAACAAGGTATCCGTTTCATAAATATGCTTTACTACGGAATCACCTTCAATCTGAACAAGAGTTCCTTCATTGGTTTCCAGGTCAAAAAGTGAATCACCAATCAGTTGCACAGTACTATCGAGCAGGCTAACATGAGTTTTATTATAAAAATCATAAATTCGCACTAACGTTTTTTCGGTAACATAGAGAATAGAATTATCTTCCTCACTCCTGAACTCGCCAAACAAACGATCAGGGAAACGCTGGAGCTCAGTCACATCTATAGGTTGCGGCTTGTCAAAAGTAACTGGAGGCTGACAGGCAATAAGAATAAATACTGTCAAAAACTGGGAAAATACGATTTTTCGTTTCATACAGATTGATTTTAGTATTGTTATGAAATGTGATAAATTAAGGTATGCTGAAATTGTTCAGTATGGCACCTGGCTTAATAGAAACGTGAGGAATACAATTATCAGGATTAGTAACGCAATTCGAGAAGCAGAAAGTATGTCGAAATAAAAAAAAATTGTTATCAATTAAGTAAACCTCTATTTTCCCTAATTTCATCCCGAATTTTGAAGCCATTTTATGGAAAAAACAGCACCTCAAATTGAACCTGAATGGCTCGGAATACTGCAGCCTGAATTTGAAAAACCTTATTTCAATACATTGAAATCGTTTCTTATGGAGGAAAAGCGAATGTATAAAGTTTTTCCTCCCGGCAACCGGATATTTGCAGCTTTCGATCATACGCCTTTCAGCAAAGTTAAAGCAGTAATTCTCGGACAGGATCCATATCATAATGACGGTCAGGCTCATGGTCTTTGCTTTTCGGTTCCTGATGGAGTTGCCATTCCGCCATCGCTCATTAATATATATAAAGAACTGAATTCGGATCTTGGTATACAGATTCCGCGTTCGGGCAACCTCGAAAAATGGGCAAACCAGGGTGTTCTGCTTTTAAACGCTACGCTTACCGTCCGCGCTTACCTGGCAGGTTCGCATCAGAAGCACGGATGGGAAACCTTTACTGATGAAGTAATCCGTCAACTTTCGGCCCGTCACCACGGCCTGGTTTTTATCCTCTGGGGAAGCTATGCGCAGGCAAAAGAAAGTATGATCGACACCTCGAAACATCATATATTGAAAGCCGTGCATCCTTCTCCTTTATCTGTTTACCGCGGATTTTTCGGCTGCCGGCATTTCTCAAAAACCAACGAACTTCTAATCGCAGCAGGGAAAGAACCGATTGACTGGAATCTATCCTGAAAATTCCATCAGGCAGATTAGTCATAACTTTAACCTTTTCAAGTTGTTTACTATTTGATTTAAACATCAATAAAGAAGAATATGACTCAGGAAGCATCATGGTATAATCCTCTTCCCAACGGAAGTGTTCAATGCACGCTTTGCCCTCATATGTGCATCCTTGCAGATGGTAAAACGGGTATTTGCAGGGTAAGGGTTAATAATCAGGGGATATTACATTCCGAAGTTTTTGGATTTGTGTCGGCAATTAATTTCGATCCGGTTGAGAAAAAACCGTTATATCATTTTTATCCAGGCTCTACCATTCTTTCAATAGGAACTTATGGCTGCAACCTGCGATGTTTTTTCTGCCAGAATTGTACTATTTCGCAAACAGGTGCTGATCCTGAATTGCCACGGACTTATTTCACTCCCGAACAAATTGTAAAATCAGCACTAAATCATTCCGGAAATATCGGTATCGCATTTACATACAATGAGCCAATTGTTTGGTTCGAGTATATGTATGAAACCGCAAAACTCGCTAAGCAGGCCGGGCTTGTTACTGTTATGGTTTCAAATGGATTTATAAATCCTGAACCTTTGAAAGCCTTGCTCGAAGTTATTGATGCATTTAGTATTGATTTAAAATCCTTTAACAACGATTTTTATTCAAAAGTTACATCCTCGAAACTGGAACCGGTAAAAGAAACGCTGAAACAAATTAAAGCCGCTGACAAACATGTTGAAATAGTAAATCTGGTAATCCCTGGTTTGAATGACGATGATGATGTTTTTACAGAAATGGTAAAATGGATTTCGAAAGAAATTGGAAAAGATACAGTGCTGCATATTTCGAGATATTTTCCTAGTTATAAACTGGTAACTGAAGCTACTCCTAAGGCGGTGATGAGCAGGGTTAAACGTATTGCCGAAAAACATCTGCGGTATGTTTATACCGGAAATATGTATGCCGACAGCAACGACACAAACTGCCAGTTTTGCAATAATACATTAATTAGCAGGCAATTATATGAAACGAGAGTTGTTGGAATAAATATAGAAGGTAAATGCACCCAATGTGGAAACTTTTTTCTTAAAAAAACTTAATTTTATTTCCCGTTTAAATTCTTTTATACTACTTTTGAAAACTCAGTACGGTTTTTTTCATCTATAAGTAAGCAATTACTTTTCATTAAACTCGTTTTCATGGCTTTTCAAAAGAACATAATTACCTTATTTATCTCATTGATTTTCAGCATGTCAGCTATTATGGTATCCGCTCAGCAACTGGAGAGCGAACCAGCAGGAGGCATGGACGAAAACGAACTCGAAGAATCAGAATTGTTGCTTCCACCTTCGTCTTCGGCAGTTCCATCCATCATGGATATTCCATTTTTGAATAAATATTATACAAGTTGGGATACCATGTATGTTAGAAGGTATTCAGAAGCTCCTCCATCAATAGGTGATTCAATTAGCCTTCCGCTTTTTAACGAATATTCAACAGGTTTCGCATTTCCGGTTGAAGGTGATTTTCTGTCACCATTCGGATACCGCGGCCGCCGGGTACATTCAGGTGTTGATATTAAACTTGAAGCAGGAGACCCGGTAAGTGTTGCGTTCGATGGAGTTGTGCGTATGGCACGCTATTATTCAGGCTATGGCAATTGTGTTGTAGTAAGGCATTACAATGGAATTGAAACGCTATACGGTCATCTTTCGAAAATAAAAGTAAATATTAATCAGGAAGTAAAAGCAGGTGATGTTATTGGACTTGGCGGACGTACCGGCCGGGCATCATGCAACCACCTTCATTTCGAAACCCGTTTCCAGGGCAAGGCATTTAATCCAAAACAAATTATTGATTTCAATACTTTTAGTCTGATTTCAGATACTTTCAATGTTACCAAAGCTACATATGGCTTATCGCGCGATTACCTGCCATCAAATTCATCTGATGAGTTTACAACTGATAATAGCACTTACAAACCGAAAGCAAAATCCTCAAAATCGAAAAAATACCATACTATCAGAAGTGGTGATACGCTAAGTGCTTTATCAAGAAAATATGGTACTTCGGTGAAACAAATATGTTCCATAAACGGTATTAAACCTTCAAAAAAACTACAGTTAGGAACAAAATTGAGAGTAAAATAATCCTTTTTGTTTTTGAAATAGTGTATTTCGGGGCCTGGAATTTTCCGGCCTCGTTTTTTTTGTAATTTTATCCCAAATTTAAGCCAGCTTTATTTTGAATGTTTCTACCCGATTAGTTTCCTACACCTTTTTCCGGATATTCCCTATCCTGTTTTTGTTTTCCGGATGCAATCCTGCTCTCAATATCACCGGGATGGACATTGGAAGCCTTTATACCGGACAAAAAGAAAATTCATTGCAACTTAACCAACTTTATAATTTAAACGACAGTTTAACTACTATCAGCATTGTATTGCCCGCCGGACTTATTAAACCTGACCCTGGTACAAAAAAATACTCGAAAAGAGGAACACTGAAATATGAAATTATCGGTGAAGGCAAGCGCATCGGACTGGTTGACAGTGCTACTTTCGTTATTGCGGATACAACGGAGTATTTAAGTTCAATCAGCCATACCTGGACTTTCAAAGCTCCGGCAGGAATTGATTATTTTGTAAAAGCTACTTACTCGGTTCCAGGTATATTAGACGATTTTCTGTTACTCGAATTTTTCAGTAAAAAAAACCGGTCTTGTCAATCATGGTTCCGTTTTCAAACGGAAACAGGGGATTACATATCGGGTAACAAGACCCCTTATATTATGCCATTAAGGCTTGTAACGGAGGATACCAGCAGCAGGAAATTCCTGGTAAAATATTTTATACGCGATTTTAATGTGCCTATTCCTGCATTTGTCGAGAAATACCGGGCTCCTTTCAATTATTCGCCCGACAGCACTTTTATACTCGAAACCAGAAATGGAAAAACACCGTTTTTTGTTCCTGAAAAAACCGGATTTTATTTTTTTCAGCCTGATACTTCAATCCTTCAGGGACCTACACTTTTCAGGATGAATGCTGGTTTCCCAAAGGTTACACAACATTCGCTTATGCTCATTGCTTTAAAATATATTACCTCAGCAAAAGAGTTTCAGCAATTGAAATCGTATGAATATCCTAAAGTTGCCGTTGATAGTTTCTGGATTGTAAATGCCGGACGGCCTGATCTTGCAACCGAGCTCATCCGTAAATATTACCTCCGCGTTGAGACTGCCAACAAACTATTTACATCCTTTACTGATGGCTGGAAAACCGATCGTGGAATGATATTTATTGTAATTGGAAAACCTGTAAAAGTTTTCAGAAGCTTTGATCAGGAAGTCTGGATTTATGGCGAATACGATGATCCAAGAGCTTTGAAATTCTATTTCAACAAAGCCGAAAACCCTTTTACCAATAACGATTACGTACTTATACGAAATCAATACTACAAATCATCCTGGTACCAGAATGTGCAGATATGGAGGAGGTGATTGGGGGAGATAGGGGGACAAGGCGATGGGGAGATGGGGAGATGGGGAGATGGGGCGATGGGGCGATGGGGCGATGGGGAGATGGGGAGATGGGGAGATGGGGAGATAGGGCGAGTCACAAGGAGTGTCTGGAGGTTCTCCCATTTTTTTTAGGGGGAGATGTCTGAAGGACAGAGGGGTACAAAAAGCGTCATAAGAAATTCTATTCCAAAAACTTTAAACAAATTTTATGACGAACCAAGTGGCGTGGGAAAAAAGTAAGAATACAAAAGGCCAAAATCCTTAGTTAACCTTAGTGCTCTCAGTGCCTTAGTGGCAAAAAAAATCAATGTAAAAACCAATGTCTCGAATGAAATAATTGCTGTTTAAACAGGCGCGGTTTACCGCGTCTCTACCCACAAAAACCCGAAACCTTTCAAAATATATGTACGAAAAACACTTTAAAGGCCCGCGCAAGCAACCCGAAAACCTGATATACGGAATTCATCCTATTCTTGAGGCTCTTCATGCTGGAAAAGATATCGAAAAAATTATGCTCTCGCGCGAATTGCGCAATGTGCAGGTTCGCGAAATAACAACTTTGGCCGAAAAACTTGAAATTCCCGTTCAGAAAGTCCCGAACGAAAAACTCGATTCCTTTACCAAATCAAACCACCAGGGGATTGTCGCTTTTGTTTCAATGATTGAATATCAGCCGATTGAGGATATTCTTATCCGTTCGTTCGAAGCTGGCCGCCAACCTATTTTTATCGTCCTCGACCGCATTACCGACGTGCGAAATATGGGAGCCATTGCCCGCAGCGCCGAGTGTGCCGGTGTAGAAGCAATAATTGTTCCTTCGCGCGGAAGCGCACAGATAAATGCCGATGCTATTAAAACTTCGGCTGGCGCTTTGAACCTGATACCGGTTCACCGCAGTCCGAACCTGAAAAACACTCTCCGGTATTTACGCGATTCAGGCGTGAAACTCGTTGCCGTTACCGAGCATGGAAGCACGGAATATACAACTACGGATCTCACCGGACCTGTGGCATTCATCATGGGTTCCGAAGATGAAGGTATTTCGCCGGAATATCTCAAACTATGCGACGATAAAATTAAAATTACTTTAACGGGAACAATTAACTCTTTGAATGTTTCGGTAGCAGCCGGTATTATTATTTTCGAAACCATCAGACAACGCAATTTAGCCTCGGTTTAATTTCTCATTTCGCTGATGAAACTGCGCAAGTACATTCCCGGATTTATTGTTCTGGCATATGCCGTGTTGTTCCTTCTCACTAAAAATCCTTCCAACAAATGGGACAGGGTGATTGTGAGCGATGGAAAAGGCTATTACGCATATCTTACAGCGCTTTTCATATACGATGATACCGATTATGGTTTTATCGATTCGTACGAATCAGAGTATTATCCCGCCAGCCGCCTGCTTTACAAAGATTACAGGTTCGATACCGGCAATGGTATTGTAAACAAATATTTTCCGGGACCGGCAATTCTGTGGCTACCATTTTTCGGGGCAGGTCATGCAGCAGCGCATATATTTGGTTATCAAGCGGATGGCTACTCCCTCCCCTACCAAATGGCAATTGCTTTTGCGGCTCTTTTTTATTTCTGGTTGTCGCTGTTGATACTGCGTAAAATTCTCCGTTTTTATACCAAAAATGAAACTACTATCGCCTGGGCGTTGGTTGCAACCGGACTGGCTACAAATCTGATATATTATACAGTAAACTCTGGCTGCCAGGTACATGTGTATAATTTTTTCCTGATCAACGGTTTTATTTATTCAGTGCTCGAAGCCTGTAAACGAGGGAAACCTGTGTTTTTTGCCTCTGCAGCTTTTATGCTGGGAATGGTGATTATCAGTCGCCCACAGAATGGTTTAATCGTTTTTGCTCTTCCTTTTCTTTGTGGAAACAAGGAATCGTTTTTACACTTTTTCAACAAATTGTTTACTGATATAAAAACGCTTTTGCTTTCAGTATCAGCTATTGCAATTCCATTGTTGGTTCCGCTTACTTACTGGTACATGAAAACCGGTCATTTTTTGGTGTATTCGTATGGCAGCGAATCCTACGACCTGACAAAACCGCAATTACTGAAATTTCTTTTCAGTTTCGAGAAAGGCTGGTTACTTTATACTCCTATTGCAGCTTTTTCCGCCTTGGGGTTAGTATTTCTTTTCCAAAAAAGTAAATGGCAATGGCAGTTTGTTAGTCTCGCCGCATTCCTGTTTTTTGTGGTTTATTTCCTTTCGAGTTGGTGGACATGGCATTACACTTCCTATGTGAGCCAGCGTGTAATGATCGATTATTATGCTTTTGTAACAATTCTGATCGTATTCATTTTCAAATGGTTGAAGGGTAAAAAACAAAAAATTGTAATTCAGGTGATTTTAGCCGCATTCATCGCACTGAACCTGATGCAATATTTTCAGCACATGATTTGGATTTATCCGGCAGGGCCAGTTACCGCAAAAACCTATTTTAGTAATTTCTTCAGTTTTAGTAAAGGAACTACCTTTATGATACCTGAAAACGACGTACTTGACAAACAAACCTATTCTACTGATTTTGAAAGCGATAAACCTCTTTTTCAAACTAACGGTTTCGAAATTTCAGCGATCCGTCATTCAGGGGCGAAATCTTTACTAATTGATACTGTTTCAAAAGCAAAACCTCTCTTTGTAAGAGGAATGTCTGATTACAAGGAAATTCAGCCATTGATTTTAAAAATCGGAGGATTTTACAATCCGGAAACAACGGATTCATCTCTAATGGTTGAAGTTGGCGTAGGCTCGGGCAAAAGCAGATATTCAGTTACGCACCATAATCTGATGCCTGGATTGAAAAAAAATAAATGGAAATATGCCGAAATGGTAATTTATATGCCTTATATCCGGTCCGTTTCTGACAGTCTTTTTATTTCGATACAAAATTTGAGCAAAGGGAAAGTTCTTCTGGATGACCTTCGGGTTGAATTGTTAAAAATGCAAGGGCCAAACCGCCACGACTGGATTTTACCTTCAGACGATGTAATTGATTCTGCTACCATTTTCCATACAAACTTCGAAACTCCACCCGAAGCGCCTTGGGGCAATAGTGCTTCAATTAGTTCGCAACTGGCCTTTTCGGGAAGTAAATCGTCGTGCATTCAGCCGTCATCTCCTTATAGTGTTGTTTTCGAAAAAGATCTTGACGGGAGAAAAGACGGGTATTTCAGGGTAAGTTCGCGGATTTCAGGTGATACTTCTTCCCTGGCATATCTGGTTTTTGATTTTTCTGCAAAGGGGAAAACAGTTTTCTACAAAACATACCCGGTGAAATTAAAGGGGAATAATTCAAGCTGGAATCTGACAGAGATTTTCAGGGAATTTCCGGTACAGAGTCTGAAAGCCGATAAAGTTAAAATTTATTACTGGTTTACAAAAGGAAATAACCCTGTGTATATCGATGATTTACAGGTAGATATTGTAAATTACAAGCCTATTAAGCGCATAGTTTTACCTCAATTTCCCGCTAATAAAAATGCGAAAACTGTACGTACTGTTTGTTGTGATTTTGAACAGACTTGTCAACCGGAAACAGGATATCAACTACAAATTCCAAATGCTTTTTCGGGCATAAAAGTCTGCATGATCAACCGCGAACATCCGTTTAGTTTTTCTCATTTTCTGCCGCTTACTGCAATGAAAAATCAGCGGGATGGATTTGTTTATGTTTCGGCGCAGGTAAACAGCGATCACTATTCGACAGGAGCAACACTGGTAGCTGATTTCAGGCAAAATGGCAGGATTGTTTCCTATAATCCGGCTTATTTGCGTGGACAAACCATTAAAGGCGAATGGAATACCATTAATTTTGGATTTGATATTCCGGAAGATATAACCGCTAACGACTCAGTTCTGGTGTATTTTTACATTCCGAAAACAGATGAAGTGCTACTTATCGACGATTTTTGTGTGAGCTTAAAGAAAAAATAATGTGATAATTCGATAATGTGATAATTCGATAATGTGACAATGCTTGACAAACCATTAATAAAACCAATTACAATTCTATCCGGAAACAAAAAATAAATGAGTCCAATCCACTATGTTAAAAAACCGGAAAACCTCTGGCTACTGATTATCCTGGCTGTTGCCGCTGCTTTGCGGTTTTACCAGTACGGTTCGTTTTCCTATTCCAACGACGAACTGAGTGCGCTGAATCGCTTGCATTACGATACATTTTCAGAGCTTGTCGCCAAAGGTTTTTATGTGGACGGACACCCGGGTGGAATACAGGTTTTCCTTTGGAAATGGGTAAGCTTGTTTGGCGATACCGAGTGGGCGGTTCGGCTACCGTTTGTACTTTTAGGAATTCTGGCAGTGTGGATGAGCTATAAAGTTGCCAATCAAATGTTTGGAAAAGCAGCAGGACTTTTTACGGCTGCGGCTCTGACTTTCCTGCAGTTTTCGCTGCTTTACAGCCAGATTGCCCGCCCGTACGGACCGGGAGTACTTTTCGGACTGATGTTGGTTTATTTCTGGCTTACAATTTTCTTTTCCGAAAACGGCAAACTAAACCATGAGAAACCTCGGTTTCTTCACCTTGCCGGATTCGCTCTGTCAGCAGCATTGTGCATGTACACACATTACTTCAGCTTCCTGTTTGCACTTATTGTTGGTTTCTCCGGATTTGTATTTGCCCGCCGGAACAATATATTCCTGTATATCGTTGCAGCCATATTTGCAGCTATGTTGTTTGTCCCCCATATTTCAATTACCCTTAATCACCTCACATACAAAGGAGTAGGCTTATGGCTCGGCGTACCCGCGAAAGGTTGGATTTTCGAACACCTGTTTTTTATTTTCGATCAATCCGTTTATACATTGCTTTTAGTCCTTATAACTTTGTTGATTTTGTTGTACCTGAACAACGAAGGCAGCGGGCAACTTCGTTTCAGGCTATTGCTTGCAGTCTGGTTTCTCCTGCCGATAGGTATAGGATATTTTTATTCGATAAAAGTGAACCCTGTATTACAACATCCTGTCCTTATTTTTTCGTTTCCCTATTTTATTATGCTCATTTTCAGCTATGCAGGCAACGATTTTGATAAGAAGAAACAATGGTTGCTAACTATATTTCTGGCTACAGGAGTAATTGGGACGACCGCTGTAAATAAATATTACAGTCAGCAGCATTTTGGCGAATTTAAAGATGTAGCCAAACTCACAGCCGAATGGCAGCAAAAATATGGTGATTCGGCCATCACGAAAGTGATCAATATTAATAATCCGTTGTATATTGATTATTACCTGAGCCGCTACAATACAAAAGCACGTTTCGAAACGTATGCTATCGAAGGGACAGCAGGTTTACAAACACTGTCTGAAATCCTGAAAAGCAGCAACCGTCAATATTTCCTGTATGCAACAACCAAACCGAGTCCGGAACAATGCGATGAAATTATCCGGTCTTTTTATCCATATATTGTTGAAATGCAAGACTATGGACAATTTTCATCTATTATTTTATATGGCAAAGAAAAGGGAGAAACTTTTGAAAAGGCAAACCGCTTAACCGAAATCAGACTCCTCAAAGCCAGTTTGAAATCCGATACTCTGATACCAGCAAATGATACAGATACTTTAAAAGCACAAAAGTTAGATGAATCAACCGAATACAGTCCGGGCATTGAGATTAATTTTGAAGAATTCCATGGCAAACGAAATCTTTTGATATCAGCCGAAGTTGACCTATTTACTTTTGACGATACAGGCGAATCCGTTTTGGTTTTTTCAATTGAAACTGCCGATGGAAAAAGCTTACTGTGGGAAGGCGCGCCCTCGCGGTACGTGGAAACAACCGGCAAATGGAGCCATTTAATCAATACTGCACTAATTGATAAAGATATTCCGGAAGGCGCGAAAATGAAAGTGTATTTCTGGAATAAGGATAAGAAAGTGATGTATATCAGGGGTTTGAGGTGCAGGATTTATCAATAAATAGTAATTTGGTATCTGCTCTGGATTGGCTCCCGCCTTATTTTCACCCCACTACTGCGCAAGCTAATCTCACCAAAGGTAATCCATTCGCATGGGAATAGATATTTGTTACTTTTGTTAAATGAGCCGTAATTATAAATTCCATAATCCCGAAGGCGTTCTATAGGTTTGCCATTAAAGAAGGGCTGGTTTTCAGGCCGGAAGACTATGTTTATAGTAGTGCCCGTAATTATAGTGGAGAACATGGCTTGCCGGATAATGGTATTGTGGTGGATTTATTCATCTGCCGATGAAAAGTCTAATTTGAATAAATTTGCAGTTGAATGAAAACGAATACTATTGCTGGGTTATTGAAAAGCATGGGATATAAATCCGCGCCTGCAAGGGTGAT
>Ga0136636_10000243_pt1 | contig 25645 bp, 15 predicted proteins | sample AntDrymUQ8522106_2_FD_104653 | JGI IMG/M metagenome (GOLD analysis project Ga0136636, IMG submission 104653) | Polar desert sand microbial communities from Dry Valleys, Antarctica - metaG UQ852 (21.06) | ecosystem: Environmental > Terrestrial > Soil > Desert | place: Antarctica: Dry Valley... | reverse complement strand
CCACAAGCATCAGTTGCAGTCCAGGTTCTGGTTACAGAATAGGAACCGGCACATTGTCCGTTTGTAGTTACATCAGCAGAAGCCAACGTGAAAGCCGATCCACAAGCATCTGTTGCAGTAGCCTGAGCGAACTCAGGAGTAGCAGGGCAAGCGATTGTTGATGGAGCAGGCAATGCAGCGATTACCGGAGCAGTCGTGTCTTCTACATTTATAGTTTGTGAAGCAAAGGTTAGGTTTCCACAATGGTCAGAGGCAGTCCAGGTTCTGGTAACAGAATAAGAACCGGCACAATTTCCTTGCGTAGTTACATCATTAAAAGTTAACATCGTAGTTATGCAACAAGCGTCATCTGCGGTAGGTACTGTAAATTCAGGAGTTGCAGGACATGAAATGGTTGTTGGCCCAGGAAGCGGAGAAATTACCGGTCCGGTAAGATCCTGTACGATGATGGATTGTGAAGCAGTAGCAGTATTTCCACATGCGTCAGTTGCAGTCCAGGTCCTTGTTATTGTATAAGAACCGATACAGTCTCCCTGAACAGTTACATCTACTGAAGTCAATGTTACCGCAGATCCACACGCGTCACTTACATTTACCTGAGCAAACTCAGGTAAAGCAGGGCATATAATCGTAGTGATACCAGGCAATGCAGCAATAACCGGAGCAGTTGTATCTTCAACATTGATTGTTTGTGATGCAAAGGTGAGGTTTCCGCAATCGTCAGAGGCAGTCCAAGTTCTGGTTATCGAATACGAACCGGCGCAATTTCCTTGCGTAGTTACATCGTTAAAAGATAACGTGGAAGTTACGCAACAAGCATCAACTGCAGACGGGATAGTAAATTCTGGTGTTTCCGTACAAGAAATTGTTGATGGTGCTGGCAATGGTGAAATTACCGGACCCGTAATATCCTGAACGTTTATAGTTTGTGTAGCAGTTGTTACGTTTCCGCAAGCATCAGTGGCAGTCCATGTTCTGGTTACTGAATAAGAACCCGTACAATTTCCTTGGGTTATGACATCAGCCGAAGTCAATGTAAAAGCGGAACCACAAGCATCAGTTACAGAAGCCTCTGCAAACTGAGGTACCGCTGGACATGTGATTGTAGAAGGAGCAGGTAAAGATGAAATTACCGGTCCGCTATTGTCTATAACGTTAATGGTCTGAGACGCAGTCGAAACGTTTCCACAAGTGTCAGTCGCAGTCCATGTTCTTATTATTGTATAAGTACCGCTGCATTGGCCCCCCGGTGTAGTCACATCATTAAAAGTCAGCGTGTAAGTTGAGCCACAAGAATCTGTTGCAGTAGCCTGCTCAAATTGTGGAATAGCCGGACAATTGATTGTAGAAGGAAGCGGTAATTTAGAAATTGAAGGTGCTTCTGTATCTTCAACAATAATTGTTTGTGAAGCAGTAGTTGTATTACCTGAGCCATCAGTAGCCGTCCATGTTCTTACAACGGTGTAAGAACCAGCACACTGTCCAGGTGAGGTAACATCAATAAAAGTCAGGGTTACTGTTCCACAGCTATCTGTAGCGGTGGCTGGTTCAAATGACGGTGTTGCAGGACAGCTGATAGTAGTTGTTCCAGGCAACGCGGCGATAACCGGCGCAGTTGTATCTGCTATAGTGATTGTTACAGTAGCTGTATCGCAATTCGTTGGATTCAAAATCTCACAAATTCTATAAGTCAGCGTATAGGTGCCTGGTGCAAGACCCGCAGTAAGATTGATATCTCCCAGAGCATCAATTGTAATATTTGCGTTGCCTCCTGTAAGTAAAGTGAAGTTTACGAGGTTAGCAGCAACCGGATTTCCATTGAGCAAATCGTTGGCAAAAACGTTTCCTAGCACTCCAGTCACGGAACAACTGGCATTGTTAAATGTATCATTCTTCGCATCGATTGCTGGAGCATTTACCATTACAGTAACAATAGCCGTGTCGCAATTGGTTGGATGAGCAACTTCGCAAATCTGATAGGTTAGTGTATAATTTCCGGCAGGTGTTCCCGGAGCAACAACAACGTTGCTTCCTGAAAGCGTGATGCCAGGATGAGTCGAGCTTACAAATGTAAGGTTGACCTGAGCAGGAGTGACCAACACACCATTAAGTGTATCATTAATAAGAACGTTGGTAAAGGATGTTCCTCCTGTGAATCCATTTACGGCACTACCGGCATCATCGTTGGCTATGATTACCCTGCATTTCGCGATGGTAAAAGGATAGTTGCAACTAGCTCCCGCAGTAGGCGGAATGGCGTAAAAAGTTGCTATAGAACCGGCCACTAATGGGAACGGGTTCGCCGCGGTGTATTGTATAGAGTTAACGGTTACCGGGAATGTATTATAAAATAATGATCCGGCAGGGAAATTAGGAGCGATTTCTGAAACGGGCAATGTATTTCCCGGAAGGCAAAAAGTAAATTCCCGTACAAGAGGCGTACCAGCGCAATTTGCAGCGACAAAGGCTACACCATCAATGGCGATGTTAAGCGCATCGACGATAGGCTGGCCCACACAAGATCCGTTTACGGTATAACCTTGTATCAACTTGGTTCCTGTAAAAACGATTCCTGTTGTTGCACCCACACCTGTTGTCGTTCCAAATACGGCGATAGCACTTCCGCAACTCACATTGCTCAAGATCTGGCAATCAGTAGTTGCCCGCATCTTGAATGTAAGTTTAGCAAGTAAGGTTTCGGGATTAGCCGGTAAAGGCAATCTTCCGAAATCCCATATTACAGATCCTGTTGCACCCATTGTAGGGTCGAAATATACGTTATTTGGTGTTGGCAATGGGGAGAATAGTACTGAACCAGCAGCACTTCCGCCAACATAGGTAGCATTATAAGGAATAGGAATAACAACTTTTAGATTGTTGATTGCTTCTGTACCTTTATTTCTGATATCGACATTAAAGGTGATATCCTGGCCAGGATTAACGGTATATGGAGATACCGCGGGCACCCCATTGATAAAGGTAGTCGAGATGATTCCTTCTACCTCAGGGATGTATGCATCAACTGCCATCGCAATGGCAAATATTGAGTAAGTATCACCGTTGGTTCCATATTTAAACGTGGTGGAAGTTTGGTTGTTCGCAACTACCGTATTGTTCGGATTGGGAACATTAAACATCGCCACATCAATACCCGTATTATTTGGCAATGAAGGGTTTCTCACCCCACCGGCATTAATCGATGAATTAAAGAAATTCGTTGTGCTATTATTTGAATGACTCAAACTTAAATAGTTGTTGTCGCTGTTTTTTCGGATTTGAAAATAATCTCCGGTAAAATTCACATCGCCCTCGCTGGCCATGATTCCCAGTTTTAATCCGACATTTCCTGATTGTACAGTATTGAATCCTGATACAGGAAGCGCAAAGCCAGAACTGTTGCCAGAGTTAACATAGGCATAACCATCAAAAATGGTTACGTCACGGTATTTCATTTTCGCATTTTCATAAACGACAATAATTCCCCAACCTCCAGAATATCCGGTTCCGCCAACGTTTCCTTCCAATAACGGAAGATCGGCACCCCAGTATTGACCGATACCATTAGTCCTTACATAATCGGTGATTTCTTTGTAAGCAGTGAAAATGTCATCATCGGCACCTCCGGTAGGATAGTAAATATCGCTAGCCGCTGCCGTAAATTGCGTATAGGCAGCCGAATTTGGCCCCTTAAGCGACATGATTCTTTTGTTATAATTTTTTGTAATGGTCGTAAACGCAGGAATTGTTCCCGATACATTGACGTTGGCAAAAGAGGATGTTTGTGTTGTTCCGGTAGACAAATCAGCTGCCGCATTTCTAATCAACTTTGTGATTTTAATTGCTACCGTTCCATCTGTAATGGTGTATGGCGTGAGCAAGGTTGCTTCAGTATTGGCCGGATTCACAGTTACAGGGATATTCACTGCCGCACCTCCATTGATAGAAAGTGTTACTCTGTTGGTTGCAGTACTATTAAAAAAGTTAAAAGTATAGGTACCGCCGTTTCCGTTAAAGTTATAAATCGGGTTACGATTATTCCCAGCGGGATTATTGCGGTCTACAGAAAGCGCAAAATTGGTATTCGCGATATTCTGATTGTGCGCAATCGTCAGGTTGTTGTTGATTGTTGTCGTGCCGTTAGGAACAGTTTTCGAGGTAGTAAAAGTATTACTTCCAGAAGATTTTCCTGTCCAATATAAACCTGCATAAACTATGTTCGAGCAACTTGGTAGGGCGCCATTCTCTGTCGAAAACTGCATAGTTGAAGAAGAAGAGTTGAGCGTGTTCGGGTCACTATCGGTGTCCACGTAGGTCATGAACTGTCCATTGTTGTTGGTATTGTCACCGTAATTTTGAGGTGTAAGACAAGTATTGCCTAACATCGTAAAATCACCTTTCACATTATAGATCGTCTTGGTAGGAGTATATTGTGAGGTTCTTTGGGTAAAACCGACCCTAACCTGAGCTTCAGATGTAAACGCATTTCCGATAAGAATAGCGATTAGTACAGCTAAAAATTTAAGGTTATTATTTATCGTTTGAAAGTATATATTCTTCATAATGTATCTGTTTTATCAATAATTATTGATTGTTCTCTCCTTTATCAACTTTATAGAATACACTGTACTTTTCGCTATAGTTACCAGCCAGGCGGGCAATATTTTGACTTGTAGTGTTTACGCCCGATAGGATGTAGATGTATTTCAGATTCTTGTAAGCTGAGAATACCGACCAATCGATGGCAGCGTTCAGTTCGTTGGCAGTATTAATTCTAATAGTTACCAATTCGATGTTGTTCTTCAAAATAGCCGGATTGTTTAATCCTGACAAAGATTGGATGTCAGTAAAAAGATTGCGCGGTTTTTCACCGTAGGATTTTACCGTGCCGGAGTAGAAATATACAGAAGGCTGCACCTTGTATATCAAATTTTCCACATTAGTAACAGTGGGTTCCGCATTTCTGTTGCTCAAGTCAGAATTCCTGAGCGAGCTGATAAAGGCGCTGATCTCCATGACCTGAGGTGCAGGCTCATTAGTTCTCAACTCCTGTGCAGTAATAGTTTCGCCGTAGATGGCAAAAGCTATCAATAGTAGTAGTCGTTTCATCATTAAAATTAGGGGATTTCGAAACAATAACAGATTGTTTTGTTGGTTAATAAATTGGTTTGGGACGCTTGTTTTCATGATATTAAATGATTTGATTCATTAATTTTCCTGTTGTTCTTTAATTTTAATCGGACTCATAATCACATCGCCCGGATTAAATTTATTGGCTAAATTACTTACATAAACGATTTTCATATCATTTGTTCCACCAATAACCTGAATACTCGTTAAAGTGACATTTTTTAATAATAGGGGTTGTCTTTTTAACATATTTACACTGATTTTGATTGCTTTAGACTGCTGCTTTTCGGCAGTTTTCCTTCTGATTATTCATTCGCTTTTCCCTCAATGTGTTGATTTAACATTTCAAAACTATATTTTATAATATTGTTAACCAAAAAAAACATCGATAAAAAGCATATTTCATAGATAAAAAGCTGTTTTAGTCTTATTATGAAAGTTAAAGATTACAAAAATATATTAACAAGTAATTGTTCATAAGATTTTAACGAGTTTTATCCAAGCTATGAATGTTTTTAAATAAACGATAATCGATATAGGATATCTTTTCTGAATTACGTTAAATGAATATTCGACTTTTAACATTTACTTTTCATTTCATAAGGCTGAAAATTCGTATATTTTTTTTCGATTTTTATTTCAGAAGCAATGTTGCGATTGTCCCCGTATTTTTTCGTAAATTGTTATCAGTAAAAACTCCTTATGAAAAGACTTCTTATTATCCGGCACGCGAAATCAAGCTGGGATTTGGCACATCGTGATATTGACCGTGCATTAGAGGAAAGAGGAAAAACTGATGCCCAACTTGTCGCCCTAGAATGTCGCGCACATCTTCCCAAAACCTATGTCATTCACTCAAGTATTGGCAAAAGAGCCTACGAAACTGCGCTCATTTTTACGCATCAATTCGGTTATCCGCCCGAGCATATAATAATTAACGAAGCGCTATATACTTTTGATCTTACTACTCTGGAAAGTATAGTCAAGGCGCTGCCCGATAATGAGGATAATGTGATTCTTTTCGGGCATAACGAGGCAATTACAAATTTTGTTAATAAATTTGGAAGCGTTTTCATAGATAATGTTCCAACTAGTGGCTTCGTTTCCATGCAATTCAGCACGAACCGGTGGCAGTCTATAAGTAAGGGCAGAACCATAAAAACGATATTCCCTAAAGATTTAAAATAAATACATGTCCGAGAACAGATATATTGACCGAGAGAAAAGTTGGTTAGCATTTAATTCAAGAGTTTTACAAGAAGCAGGCGATGAAGCCGTACCATTATTGGACAGGCTTCGGTTCTTAGGAATTTTTTCCAATAATTTGGACGAGTTTTTCAGGGTGCGATTTGCAGCAATCAGACGATTGAGCATCGACGGTATCTCTGGCGAAAAGCTACTAGGCGGCGTTTCTGCCAAACAGCTCTTAAAGGAAATCACGCAAATCGTTATCCAACAACAGTCCGAAAGTTTGCGTATCCTCAGCATAATTGAAAAAGAACTTGAGGCGCAGAATATTTTCATGATCAATGAAAAAGAAATTTCAAGCGAACAAGAGAATTTTATACGCGAGTTCTTTATTCAAACGGTGAGTCCGGCGCTCGTCACTATCATCCTAAACGACTTAGCCGAGTTTCCGCTATTAAAAGATACTTCAGGTTATCTCGCTGTTAAACTAGTGATGAAGCCCATTAAGACCAACAATTCATTGTTAGGTTTCGGAAAAGCCAAACAGGAAATTCGCTACGCTGTCATCGAAATGCCCAAAACTTTCAACCGTTTCGTGGTTTTGCCGTCGACAGATGAAAAGAAATACGTCATCTTCCTCGATGATGTGATTCGATATAACCTGAGCAGCATTTTCAATATTTTCGATTATGAGAAAGTGACCGCGCACATGGTGAAAATCACGCGTGATGCACAGCTGGAGATCGATTCCGACCTCAGTAAAAGTATGCTTGAAAAAATTGCAACAAGCGTAAAAGACCGCCGAATTGGTGAGCCTGTGCGCTTTGTTTACGATCAGCAAATAGATAAGGACACGCTTAAATTCTTCCTTTCCAAAATGCATATCGAAGCAGGCGACAGTATTATTCCCGGGGGAAGATATCACAACCGCCGCGATTATATGGATTTTCCAAATCTCGGAAGATACGACCTTTTATATCCGCCGATCGACCCGCTTCCCGTTCCGGGTTTAAGCCTAGACGGTAGTATACTGGATAAAATCAGCAAAAAAGATTATTTGGTCAATGCACCTTACCAATCTTTTTCCTATTTGATCAAATTCCTTCGCGAAGCAGCGCTCGACCCAAAAGTCACCACGATAAAGATTACCTTATACAGGCTCGCGAAAAATTCACAAATCATCAGTTCGCTAATCAATGCGGCGAAGAATGGCAAGAAAGTAACCGTACAAATCGAACTTCAGGCGAGGTTTGACGAGGCGAGTAATATTTCGTATGCAGAGCAGATGCAGACCGAAGGCATCAACCTTATTTTTGGAATCAAAGGGCTGAAAGTTCATAGCAAAATTTGTGCGATTGAACGCATTGAAAATGGAAAACTCAAACGCTACGGACTCATATCAACCGGAAATTTCAACGAGGCGACTGCCAAAGTTTATACTGATGTAACGCTTTTTACCTGCCATCAGCAAATATTGAAAGACATAGACAAGGTATTCGATTTCTTTGATGTCAATTTCCGTGTGCATCGTTACAAACACCTGCTCGTTTCGCCCCATTACACACGTAACAAGTTCTATAAGTTATTCGACCGCGAAATTAACAACGCAATATTAGGTCACGAATCGTGCATCAAACTCAAGATGAATAGCCTTTCTGATTTTGCCTTGATCGACAAATTGTATGATGCCAGCCGCGCCGGAGTAAAAATTCAATTGCAAGTGAGGGGAATTTGCTCTTTGATTCCCGGTGTAAAAGGTATGAGCGAAAATATTGAGGCAATCAGTATCGTCGATAATTATCTCGAGCATTCGCGTGTTTATATCTTTGGAAACAAAGGCGAACCTGAAGTTTTTATTTCATCGGCCGATTTTATGACTCGCAATCTCGACGGGCGTGTTGAAGTTACCTGTCCCATTTATGACCCCGAAATCAAGAATGAGCTCATCAGCAATTTCGATATTGGCTGGCAAGGAAATGTAAAGGCGCGTTACCATTCTGAAAAACTCGATAACAAATACCGTGTACGCGGAGACAATCCAATTTTCCGCGCGCAACTCGAAACCTATAATTATTACAAAGACAGATATCTCGAAACTATTGAAACACCCACCAATCCGTCCTTATGATTACAATAAAAAAATATGCTGCTATTGACATCGGCTCCAATGCGATGCGGTTGTTGGTGGCCAATATTATTGAGGAAGAAGGAAAGGAAACACACTTCAGCAAGAATGCACTGGTTCGCGTTCCGATTCGTTTGGGCCAAGATGCGTTTACTGTAGGCGAAATTTCAGAAGAAAATATCGAACGGATGGTCGACGCGATGAAAGCCTATAAGTTGCTAATGAAAGTGCACAAGGTCGAAAAATATACGGCGCTCGCGACATCAGCGATGCGTGAGGCTTACAACGGGAAGGAAGTCACCGAGATTATACGCGAAAAAGCTGATATTGATATTGAAATCATCGACGGTAAAAAAGAAGCCGCGATCATTGCCTCAACCGATTTGCATTACCTGCTCAAAACCGATAAAACATATTTATATGTAGATGTTGGTGGCGGCAGCACCGAATTCTCGCTGTTTTCTGATGGTAAAATGCTGGTGTCAAGATCGTTTAAAATTGGAACGGTCCGACTCCTGAATGATATGGTCAACGATGTGGTTTGGCACGAAATTGAAAAATGGATTAAAGCCAATACCGAAGATCTCGAAAATATTTCACTCATTGGTTCGGGTGGTAATATCAATAAACTTTTTAAGATGTCGGGGAAATTGCAGGATAAGCCACTGTCCTATATATATATGAACTCGCAATACGCTTACCTCAATTCGCTTTCATATGAGCAACGCGTTTCAGATCTCGAACTGAACCCTGACCGCGCCGACGTAATTGTGCTTGCGTTGCGAATCTATCTCAATGCGATGAAATGGAGCGGCGCGAGAAGTATTTATGTTCCAAAAATCGGACTCTCAGACGGAATCATCAAAGCAATGTATTACGGAAAAATATAACTATGACAACCAACAGGCTCGAAACGTTTAGCGATGGTGTGCTCGCTATCATCATTACTATTATGGTATTGGAATTCAAAATTCCGCATGACACTTCACTTCATGGGTTGGTGCGGTTGTATCCTCAACTTATCAGTTATTTGCTGAGTTTTATATTTATTGGCATTTACTGGAATAACCACCACCATCTGATGCATGGAACCGAAAAAATTAACGGCGGTATCATGTGGGCGAATCATCATTTGCTTTTCTGGCTTTCGCTGATCCCGTTTGTAACAGGTTATATGGGTGAAAACCATTTTACCAAAATCACTCTGGCTTTATATGGCGTGGTTTTATTTTTCTCATCAATTGCATATTGGATTTTGCAACGTTATATCATTACGCTCAATGGAATCGATTCGGAACTTGCTATCGCATTGGGGAAGGATCGCAAAGGAAAACTGTCTCCGTTTCTTTATCTCACTGCAATTGGAATGTCATTTTTCAGCGAATGGATTGCCGGTGTGATATATTTAGCAGTAGCCGCTATGTGGCTAATTCCAGAGAAAAGAATCGAGGAAAATGTACACCCGGAAAATCACCAAGATTAGATATCGAGATCGAATGTCTTTCGCAAAACATCTAAGCTTGAATTGATCTCGTTGAGCCGATTATATTTGTCCTGGCTCGTAAATGCAAATTTATTTTCCACGCTTTCATTAACCAATACCTCGATTGAAATATCATGGTTGTGCAGATGCCCTTTGAGATAGCCAAGCAGTCCGATTTTTTCTGTTTCAAAATCAATTTTCGAACCTTCGTTGGGCAATTCGATCGTAATTTTGGCACCATCTAAAACGGGGTCGTTAATCAGCAGCAAAGACTCCATGATCTTAAAACCTTTATCACCGAGTTTCTGCGCATACTTATTCCAATGCAGTAACATATCGGTTTCCGTGAATGATTCGGTTGGCAGATGAACCGCTTCCTTGACGGTTGCTTTATTGGTTTCCTGTAATTCCCTTTTAGCACGAATGCTTGATAACGAAAGTGCCGAAACTTTTACTCCGGTATTTTGTACACTAGCAGGAGCGACTACTGTGATTGCTATAGTTTCTTCAGTTATGATGGTAACAGAACTTGCCGCAGTGGTATTTTCTTCGGAATTTTCAATGGCATGAATGACGGGAAGGGCTAATATTTCCGGCGCTTCAACAGCCAGCTCGAGAACTCTTCCGTAAAAAAGTTTGGCGGGGATTATAAATCCGTTAGCTTTTTTTTTTCTCCATCGTAAGTGATGGAGGCCAGTTGCATAAGGCAAAGTTCAACAAGTAAGCGCTGGTTTTGGGAAACCTTGTATTTGAGATCGCAATCGTTCGCAATCTCAATGCCTTTCATCAGAAATTCCTGTGACGCTTGAGATGATTGTTCAGCATATAATTGCTGGGCTTGTTCACCGACTTCGAGCAATATCAATGTGGACGGCGTTTTGCATACCATAAGATCGCGGAAATGCGACGCAAGACCCGAAACAAAATGATGTCCGTCGAAACCTTTCGAAAGGATGTCATTGTAAGCCATCAAAACTTCCGGAATTTTATTAGCAAGTAGCAATTCGGTTACATTGATATAAGTTTCATAATCGAGGACGTTCAAATTTTCGGTTACCGCTTGTCGCGTTAAGTTGTTGCCGCAATAAGATATGACACGGTCAAAAATTGAAAGTGCATCGCGCATCGCGCCATCGGCTTTTTGGGCGATGATGTGCAATGCATCGTCTTCAAAAGTAACGCCTTGGCTTTGCGCGACTTCGGCAAGATGCGCTTTGGCGTCTTTTACAGTGATTCTTTTAAAATCGAAAATCTGGCAGCGCGACAATATCGTCGGGATAATCTTGTGTTTTTCGGTGGTCGCCAATATAAAGATCGCATGCTTTGGCGGTTCTTCGAGCGTTTTAAGAAAAGCGTTGAAGGCGGCCGATGACAGCATGTGAACCTCATCGATAATATAAACTTTATATTGTCCGGTTTGTGGCGGGATGCGAACCTGATCGATCAGGTTGCGGATGTCGTCGACAGAATTGTTCGAAGCGGCATCAAGTTCAAATACGTTGAAAGCGAAATCCTCATTCGGGTCATCATAACCCGGCTGATTGATTTTGCGCGCCAGAATTCGCGCACAAGTTGTTTTGCCAACACCTCTCGGACCTGTAAACAGCAGGGCAGAAGCGAGGTGATTCGTTTCTATGGCATTTAGTAAAGTGTTGGTAATGGTTTGCTGACCCACAACATCTTTAAATGTCTGCGGACGGTATTTGCGCGCCGATACTACAAATTGTTCCATCGTTTTTTATTGGTGAACAAATATAGTGGAATTGTTGGTTTGTGGATTGTGGAATTTCTGTAATTGGGAAAAACTTTTCCACAATTTTGAAGGAAAAGTTATCGTACAAAGATTAGAGAATGATGCAAAAGTTTCGGAACTTATATAATGTGCAGCCCGGATTGTAGCGACATCCTTTTTATTTTGCAAAAATGAAAAGATAAAGCGAAAAGCCGGAAATGTCTGCCCAAAGATCAACAATAGACCTCTGCAATATTTTCATTTTCCAGCAATGCCACCAATGCTTCTTCTTCGGGGTTGAGTTCGGGATCGTCATATTCTGTCTTGTACTTCCAAATCGTTCCGCGTTCAAATGCGGCAATCACTGTTGGATGCACATAGTATTTTTTGCAGACCAACCGCGTATTTCCGAGTTTGTTGGCAACGTGGTCGAGTACTTCAACGATTTTGCGTTTGCAATCAGTTTGGTTTTCGGGTTTTTCAAACTGCTGAAAAGCGATCAATGCATTGACACTGCCCGCCCATGCGCGAAACTCCTTTGCCGTGAAATCTTCACCGGTGATGTTTTTGAGATAGTTGTTGATGTCGGTCGAACCGATACAATGATTAACGCCATGATCATCGTAATATTGGAATAACTCCTGTCCCGGAATGTCCTTGCATTTTTTAACAAGGTTTGCGAGTTTTTTGCTTTGCAGGTGCATTTTGTGTTTGATGCCTTTCTTGCCGACAAATTCAAAAATCACCTTTGCTTTATCGAACTTCACATGTTTGTCCTGCAAGGTCGTCAGTCCAAAAGAGCCATAAAGTTTTTTGTAGGCTTCGTTTCCGATACGGATATTGGTGAGCTCAATTAATTTAACGACGAGCGCCAACACTTTTTCATACGGCAGCCCTTTTTTATTTAGATCGGATTCAACTTGTTTGCGGATGCCCGGCAATGCTTTGGCAAAATTGCTCAGGCGGTGAAATTTGGATTGATTGCGGATTTTATTCCACTGCGGATGATAACGGTATTGTTTGCGCCCTTTGGTATCAATTCCGGTAGCTTGCAGGTGCCCGTTTTCGAAAGGTGAAATCCAGACATTTTCCCAGGCAGGCGGAATGACGAGTTTGTTGATCCGTTCGATGACCAGTTTGTCGCGGACTTTCCTTTTATTGTGATCGACGATTACGAAAATGTCGTTGGCGCGCTGGCGGAATAATCCAATATCGGAATTTACCGAATAGCGCAGACCAACAGATTTCGCCGTCACTTTTGGATCGCGACCAATTTTCTCAAGTTTCGATAGGAGTCGATTCATTCAGATGATTAGTGGGATTCTTGGTTTTCCCTTCCTTTGATGCTCAGTTCGTTTAAGACCATTGCGGCGCTATTATCTGTAAAGGCAGATAATCCGGCAACGAAAACCCCTTTTTCGCCAGTGCTCGATTTGATGCCGAATACCATTGCTTCATCGCCCGGATCTGATTCGCCTTCATAACGGTATACGTGCACAATTTCGAAATCGTGCGGGCTATTGATGATGCGATCCTCTTGAATATTGAAATCGACCGTGAAGCCTTTTTCACCTAATTCTTCCAAAGCCTTTGATACTGTGGCGTAATGATACATCTGACGTTCCATGATTTAATTTTTAGTTTGTTAATTATCGGAATTAAAATTAACTTATAAACTTCCCCGTAACTTATAGGATTAGAACAGAAAGTTATAAGATTTTAGCCGTGCGATAAATTGTCGTAAGTTTGCACCGCAGGCCGCCTTATCGTTCCGATACATTCGGGAAGGAAAGTCCGGACACCAAAGAGAAGCATAGCGGATAACATCCGTCGGTTCCGTCGTTAAAAGCGGTATTAGGACAAGTGCAACAGAAAGCAAGTACAGTTCGGCTGTAGTGAAACCAGGTAAACTCTATGCGGTGAAATTTCAAGTATATCAGCAGTTAAGGGCTTCTCGTTCGTTGCTGAAGGGTAGAAAGATAGAGTCCGCGAGCAATTTCGGACCCAGATAAATGATAAGGGTTTTGCCGATCAAAAGGCAGAATACAGAATCCGGCTTACAGGCCTGCTTTTTTTCTTCAATCGTAATGCGGCGCGTTCCAATTTAATTCTGAAAATTGAAATTCGTACACAATATTTTTTAATTTCCTTCAATGAACGTAGCTACAAAAAAACCAAAGAAAAGTTGGTTTTCCACACTAGTGACCAATCTTACTTTCTGGGTCCTTCTAGCAATTTGCGCCGGAATATTGCTCGGGCATTACTTCCCTGCTAAAGGAATGCAGATGGAAATCGTTGGAAAAACCTTTGTCGCCATTATCAAGGTTTTTATTGCGCCTATTATCTTCCTGACGATTGTACTCGGAATTTCGGGCATGGGCGACCTCAAAAAAGTGGGCCGGATAGGAGCGAAGTCGTTGTTGTATTTTGAAATCGTGACCACTATTGCATTGACAATAGGCGTTGTAGTCGCGTATGTCGTACAGCCGGGAAAAATTGATAAATCGGGATTGGCAATTGAAAATGCTGTAAAATACACTGGCAAAATGCAGGATTTCAGTTGGATACATTTTTTCCTCGCCAATACGACACTACAGATTCTGACCGCTGCGATTGTGATCGGCATCCTTTTAAATTATACCAAACATCGTGAAAGCGTGGTTGCGTTGCTGGCGCGAATTTCCAAAGTCGTTTTCACGGCATTGAAATATGTGATGTACCTCGCGCCGATCGGTGCGTTTGGCGGGATGGCGTACACCATCGGAAAGTTTGGATTGGCAACGCTAATTCCGTTGGCGAAGCTGATGCTTACGGTTTATATTACCATGGCGTTGTTCATCTTTGTTATTTTGGGCAGTATCCTGCGGTATTACAAAATGAGCCTCTTTAAATTGCTGCATTACATTAAGGAGGAATTACTAATTGTACTTGGAACTTCTTCTTCAGAAGCTGCACTGCCATCGATTATGGTCAAGCTTGAAAATATGGGTTGTAGCAAATCTGTGGTTGGCTTGGTCATTCCTACAGGTTACTCGTTCAACCTTGACGGCACGTCTATTTATCTGTCGATGGCGATACTATTTCTGGCGCAACTGTATGATGTACAATTGAGTTTCTTTGAAATTGCGAGTATCATTGGAATTTTAATGATTACTTCGAAAGGTGCAGCTGGCGTAACCGGTAGCGGATTTATCGTGCTGGCGTCAACGTTGACGGCGATTCACAAAATTCCAGTAGAAGGGCTGGCTTTCCTGTTGGGAATCGATAAATTTATGAGTGAAGCGCGTGCGATTACCAATTTAATTGGGAACAGTGTAGCGACTATTGTAATTTCAAAAAGTGAAAATGACTTTGCAGAACCCGATTATGTTCAGGTGTCGGATTAAAGTCGCATAAATGCTTTCGCTGTAATTGCTTTCTAAACATTTCCGATTGTTGAAAACATATATAAAATTTTGTTAATTTGTCTTAAAATAACAGTATGTTTGAATAATTTCAGAAACTACCTACTAGTTCTTACCCCTAAATCAAAAAAAATGAGAAAACTCTACGTATTTATCATTGGTCTATTATTGTGGGCTCATGCCGGTTTTGCACAATGTGAAGGCGAAAGTATACTGCTCACCACTCAAGCGGAAGTCAATAGTTTTGCAACCAATTATCCCGGTTGTACAACGCTTCAAAATTTGACCATACAAGGGAAAATCAGTAATCTCAGCGGCTTGAGTCAACTGACATCAATTCTTGGTGAACTTTCTATCGACTGTTATTATTACGATGAAAACGATAACTTTGAATTGAAATATCCGCTAACGAGCCTCGCAGGATTGAACAACCTGACGAGCGTTGGTGGTTCACTAGGACTGGCAAATTTTCCCAACGCCACTACCTCCAATTTGTTTCCTGCGCTCGTTAGCGTAGGTAATTATGTGTCATTTTCCGGCACGACAACGGCTAGTATAGGCGGATTCAATAATTTGACAGGAGCCGGGAGTTTTAGAGTTCTTGGTGTTCAGAGCCTAATTACGATTAGTGGTTTTTCCAGTTTATTGAGTTTCGTAAATCCCTATGCAAATCCCATTGAAATAGGCCATAACCCTTTACTGATAAGCTTGCCAGAATTTCAAAGCCTTACGAACGTAACTGGGTCCATTTTTATAACAGATAATGAGAGTCTGACTGAAACAGGATTCGATCATTTGGAAACGGTTACCGGCTCTGTGCATGTAATCACCAATGCAGCGCTTCAAACGCTAGGTTTTAATAACCTTCAAACAGTTACCTCTGAGTTTCAGATATATTCCAATCCGCTATTGACCAATATTTCGACACTATCAAACTTTACTACATCAGGAATCATTGCCATCCGCAATAATCCACTTCTGGAAGTTTGTAATGTGCCTGCACTTTGTGCGTATATGGCTAATTTGGGTGGCGGTTATGATTTTTCAGGGAACGCAATTGGATGCCAGTCCAATGAACAGGTACTGGTTAGTTGTGGCGTACCGCAAAATTGCACCGATCTAACTTTTTACACCCAGGAAGCAATAGACAATTTTCCGCTCAACAATGGATGTACCTCAATTACCGGGACATTGACCATTAATGGCGCAAGTATTACAAATCTTGATGCCTTGGAAAGTTTGACGACTGTTGGTGCCTTGAATATTTCAGATGTTCCGAATTTAATCAATTACTACGGATTGCGTAATCTGGCGACGATCAATGGTAATTTTACGATTTCTGGTAGTACAGCAGCTAGCATTAGTCTACCAGCTGTTGCTACGATTGGCGGATCTTATTTTATTACGGGTACATCTGCGCTTACGACTCTTCCGGCGATGAACAACACCCTAAATACTATCGGCGGCAGTTTCTCGGTTACGGGAAATAGCGCATTGTTGGACTTGACCGGAGTGCAAAGCGTAGTGACCATTAACGGAAGCCTCGATATCCATAGTAACGACGCTTTAACAAACGTAAGTGCTTTGAGCAATCTGACCACAATTAATGGTGACCTTATTTTACATAGCAATAATTCGCTGACCGAATTAACCGGAATCGATAATATCAATCCATCTACAATCACTTCGTTATTATTGTATTCGTCAGCGGCATTGAGTGTCTGCAACGTTCCGAGTATTTGCAATTTTTTGTCCAACAGCGGTGCCAACTATATCCAAGGAAATGCTGACGGATGCAAAACGGTGACTCAGGTTTTCGTTTCCTGTGGCGTGCCGCAAAACTGTACCGATATTACCCTTGGTTCGCAATCTGATATCGACAGTTATCCAGTCAATTATGGCTGTTCAGTAATACCGGGAACCTTGACGATTTACGGCAGTGATATCACAAATCTCAACGGTTTGAGCCAACTTAATTCGGTTGGAAATTTGAATATTGGATTGGTTCCCAACCTGCTGGACTATTCAGGTCTCGATAATCTGACAACTGTCGCAGGAAACTTGGACATATCCGGTAGTACTGCTTCTAATATTATAGTATTTCCCGGCTTGCTGACAATTGGTGGAAGTTTGAGTTTCCCTTCAATTAGCGCAACAACGGTTTCCGGATTTTCGGCCCTGACCACAATTGGTGGCAATCTTTTAATTCAAAATACAGCGAATTTAAATGCTTTTATTGGATTTGACGCTTTGTTGACAATCGGGATATCGGTCGGAATCAATTCGAACGTAGCATTGACGCAGTTGCCAACATTTGGTAGCCTGACCAGCATTGGAGCAAATTTGCAAATCTCTAATAATTCGCTGTTACAAAATTTAGATTCATTGGAGACATTGACATCAATCAACGGTCATTTGGAACTCACTGACAATGCTGTGCTTACGAGTCTGTCGGGATTAATAGGCGTAACCTCGATCAACGGAAACCTGAATTTAAATGCAAACAATGCGCTGACAAGTCTTTCGGGGCTCGATAATATTGACCCGACAACAATTACAACTCTATATCTCTATTCGTCGGCAGTTTTGAGTACGTGTAATGTTCCGAGCCTTTGTACATTTCTATCAACAGGAGGAAGTAACTACATTACCGGAAACGCGAATGGCTGCAGCAATGCCTCACAAGTTATGGTAGCCTGCGGTGGCAGTGTAGACTGCGAGAATATCTATTTGTATTCACAAGCCGATATCGACAACTATCCACTGAACTACGGATGCAATTCCATATCAGGAATTTTAAATATTACGGGGACAGATATTACCAACCTTAACGGTTTGGCGCAAATTGCGGCGACAGGTGATTTAGCAATCAGTAACGTTCCGGCCTTGAACGATTATTCGGGACTGGACAACCTCACGAACATCACCGCTAATTTTGTGCTTTCGGGATCAACTGCAGCGATTTCGGGATTTGCAGGGTTGACCACTATTGGCGGCAGCTTTTTAATTAGTAGCACTACGGCAACTAGCATCAGTGGTTTTGCCAATCTGGCGAGCGTCGGAAATGAATTCAATGTGGGCAGTAATGGGAGTTTGACTTCGATGACCGGCTTTAGCAGTTTAACAACTGTAGGTGGCGTATTTTCATTTAACAACAATGCACAACTGGTTACTTTGCCTACTATGAACGCGCTAATTTCGGCAGGTAGTTTCTATTTCAATAATAATGCATCATTGTCGAACCTTTCAGGTTTCGATAACTTGGCGATGATCAACGGCGCTTTCCAAGTTTCTGGAAATAGTGCTTTGACAAATGTGAGTGCATTAGTGAATCTTGTTTCAATTAGCGGTACGCTATACATCTATGATAATCCGGTATTGACAAGTCTCATAGGATTGGGAAGCATCAATTCGACTTCAATCGTTTATCTCTATGTAGCTTCCAATCCGCAATTGTCAGTATGTGGAATTCCTGCGATCTGCAATTACCTATCGGGAGGTGGGTCTAATTTTATTGCCGGAAATGCCACAGGTTGTGCGAACATTACTCAGGTTTTAGTTGCTTGCGGAACGCCACAAAATTGTGATAATGTATATCTTTACTCGCAGGAGGACATTGACGATTACGCCTTAAATTTCGGTTGTTCAACGATTCCCACCCAATTGTATATTTCAGGAAGCGGCATTACCAATCTCGACGGTTTGGCCCAAATTATAAGTGTCGGAAACTTAACCATCAGAGAAGTGCCGATACTGTCTGACTTTTCAGGATTGGATCAGTTGACTAGCATAACTGGAACTTTAAGTATTGAAGGCGTAACACAGAGTACGATTTCGGCATTTCCAAACCTCACCAATATCGGTGGAGACTTTTATGTCAGCGGCGGCGGTACTCCAGTTATCACCACGCTGAGTGGTTTTGGCAGCCTTTCAACCATTGCAGGCTCATTTAATATAGGAGGCACCACTTTGTTGGAGCAATTGCCTACATTCAGCAGCCTGACTACAATTGGCGGAGATTTGATTGTCAACAATAACACTTCATTGACAAACCTCGACGGCTTTTCGGCATTGACAAGTGTTGAGGGTTATCTGAATATTGCTTATAATAGTGTATTGAACAGTATTTCCGGATTGAGCAGTATTAATCCGACAGATCTCAATTATCTCTATATTAATTCTAACAACCAACTCGCAGTTTGTAACGTACCAAGCATTTGCAGCTATTTGTCTACAGGCGGCGATGCCGCAATTGCAGGAAATGCTTCGGGCTGCGAAGATACAGCTGAAATAATTTCCTCTTGCAATACCGGCTGTCCATCGGGCGACATGTATCTGGCTTCGCAAACTGACGTAGATAATTTTGCTGTTACTTATCCCGCTTGTACAATAGTTAATGGTAACTTGACGATATCGGGTGAAGTCACGAGTCTTTCAGGTCTCAGCAATCTCACTTCGGTAATCGGAAATGTTTCTATAAATAGTACTCAGCTCACCAATTTAGCAGGACTCAACAATTTGGCGCATATTTATGGCAACCTCACCGTTGCAAACAACCCACAGTTGACGAATCTTACCGGCTTGAATTCCCTTGTAGATGTCGCAAACGGCGTTGCGATCAGTTCAAATACTGCATTGACAAATCTTTCGGGATTGAACAGTCTCACTACAACTTCCGCGTCGCTATCGATTGACAACAATATATCGCTCACTTCACTTAGTGGATTGGATGCAATGACCACGATTTCAGGTGATGTATATATCGGCTACAATGCGGCGTTAACCAGCCTTTCAGGATTGAGTAGTCTCACAACCATAGGTTCTTCATTGACTATAACTGATAATCCGGCATTGGTAAACATTGTCGGACTCAATAGCCTGCAGCAGGTATCGTCAAATTTGACCATTAACAATAATAGTCAACTTATAGCTCTTACAGGTTTGGGCGCGCTCACCACAATTAATAATACAGTGACAGTTTCAGCCAATGCAAGCTTAGCCAGTTTAACCGGCTTGGAAAGCTTGACGACCATTGCTTCATTGTCAATCACCGGTAATCCGGCATTGATATCGCTAAACGGATTGGGCGTCACTACTGCTTCGTATGTAAACATTAATGATAATGACGCTTTATTATCACTTGCGGGTCTCAGCGGCCTGACCGAGCCAGATTATCTTACCGTTAGTGCGAATGATTCTTTGACCAGCCTTAACGGATTGAATAATGTCACTTCCGTTTATTCATTAAATGTCAATGAGAATGCATTGATGCAGCATTTGACAGGTTTGAATAATATTACAAACGTTACTTTTCTTCAAATATCCGGAAATACAGCGTTATTGGATTTCGACGGTTTAAATACGCTAACGGCTGCCGAGTATCTCCAAATATTAGCAAATCCGGCACTTGCCAGTTTGTCGGGATTGAATGGTTTGTTACAACTCAATAACCTTACGATTTCGAATAATCCAGCGCTAGTTGATGTTGCTGCGTTAGCCAATGCGACTACTGTAAATACCATAAACATTGCAGATAATCCGTTGCTCGTCTCACTTTTGGGATTAAACAATATAAATCCCGAAACATTGTATTCGGTTCAGTTGAATAATAATGAAAATTTAGTAACCTGCAATGTGGCAAGTATTTGTGAGTATCTTTCAAATGGCGGAAGCGCATTCATCAGCGGCAATGCAAACGGTTGTGCTACTAGTCTCGAAGTACAGATTGCTTGCGGAAGCGGAAGTGAATGTCCGGCGGGTGATTTGACTTTTACAACCCAAGCGCAGGTCGATGCATTCCTTGTTGCTTATCCGTTGTGTACGGTTATCGACGGCGCATTGAATATCAGCGGTTTGAATATTACCAACCTCAATGCATTTGCCAATATTGTAACGATTAATGGTCGTGTTGAAATTGGCTCGACCGCATTGACCAGTTTGTCCGGCCTGAATCAACTTACCGAAGTCTATGGAAGTGTCGCGATAAATTCCAATGATAATCTGGTGTCAGTTTCGGCATTGCAAAGTCTGGGTTCTATTCATAACTCCGATTTCCAAATCGCGTCAAATCCTGTGATTAGCTCGTTAGCAGGACTGGAGAATCTGACCGACATTAACTTTTTAACGATAAATTTAAATGCTTCGTTGACTACGCTTACTTCATTTTCCACGAATTTTATCGGAGTGCTGTCGGTTAGCGATAATCCGTTGCTAGTATCTCTCAACGGACTTGAGTCAGTAACTATGCTGGGTAACCTAGAAATTATTAGTAATGCCTCGTTGAACAACGTCGATGCGCTACAAAACGTTACTGGTTTTGGTAACTTCTTTAGTACTGGTTATCTGACCATTGTAAACAACGATTCGCTGACAAGTATTTCCGGTCTTGGAAATTTAGATCCAACGACCATTTCCTCGCTCAACATCAGCGATTCGGCGAATTTATCTTACTGTAATGTGAGCAGTATCTGCAGCTATATACAAATCAATCCAAATAGTTATATTTCTGGAAATGCCCCGGGTTGTGAAAATGTTACGCAAGTAGGTACTGCCTGCGGATTTGACTGTCGTACCTATTATATTGACAGCGATGGAGATGGTTTCGGAAGTAGCAATTCGACCCAATTTAACTGCACTGGATTGCCACCCGGATTTGTAATCAACAGCAATGACTGCGATGATAGTGATCCGATGATTCTTGAATGCGCTCCAACAGTTGTCAATTTGAAATTGTTTATTGAAGGTTATTTCAACATTGTAACTGGGCAAATGCGTCCTGTAAAACGCAACCAGGGAATTGGCAGCAGCAATGTCGATGTTGAAGAACTAACTATTGAATTACACAATGCGGCGACCTATGAATTGGTAGCGACCACAACGGCTCTTTTGCAAACCAACGGAAATGTAATAGGTAGTTTTAGTCCGCAAATCAATGGCTCTTATTATATTGCAGTAAAGGGTAGGAATTCGTTACAAACGTGGAGCGCTGTGCCGCAAACACTCGGAGCAGAACCGTTGTCATTTGATTTTACTTCGGCATCCACACAAGCTTATGGAGATAACATGGTAGAAGTTCAGTCAGGTGTATGGGCAATTTATTCAGGAGACATCAATGGCGATAATTACATTGAGCTGATCGACTTCTCGATGTGGGAGGAAGACACCATTAATTTTGCCACCGGGAACTTTTCTACCGATTTGAATGGAGATGGTTTTGTTGAGCTAATCGACTTTACAATTTGGGAAGCCAATACCAATAACTTTATTTCCACAATAATGCCTGGACAATAGATTATATAAAAAGTAATTTGAAAGAGGTTTTGCAGCAGGCAAAACCTCTTTTTTTATTTAGCTGAATCGATCTCAAAAAAAGTAAATATCGAACCGCCATAACTTTTGTGAAAGGAATAATGTGGCAAGTGTTCCATTTTGGTATACTTCGAATGTTCAATGATCATCATTCCCGCTGCGTCGAGCATACCGTTTTCAAAAATAGAAAGCACGAGCTTTTCAAAAGTTTTCTGGTCTAAAGCATACGGCGGATCGGCAAAAATCACATTATAAACCGATTTGTTTTTGTCAATGAACTTAAAGATGTCGCTCTTGAGTGCCGCAATCGGAAAATCAAATTCGGTTGCCGTCTGCTTGATGAACTTAATGCAACCCATGTCGGCGTCAACACTCGTAATGTTGTAACTGCCGCGCGATGCAAATTCATAGCTGATGTTCCCCGTTCCCGAAAATAAGTCCAGAACCTTAAGGTCTTCAAAATTGAAATGGTTGTTCAGGACATTAAACAGTGATTCCTTACTCATGTCGGTGGTTGGCCGCACGGGCAGATTTTTAGGTGGCGAAATGCGCCGACCTTTGTATTTTCCAGAAATAATTCTCACGATTGGAAAAGGATAAAATGCCTGCGATTTTCTTCCTCCGAAAACGGATTGTTTTGCTGAAGTTCGCTCGTATCAAAAAGCGATACATTTCGAATGTATTTGTAGGCCATTTTAAAGTATGCATCATCTTCAGAAATCGTCCCAAGGAAGTCTAGCTTGAAGGTTTCCGGATTCAAATTGAGTTGTTCCGCTGTAAACAAAAGGTAGTAGATCAAGTCTTCAGGATTCTTGTATTCAAACGAATTGAACAATAGCAAATACTGGTTTTGCACCACGATAATTTCAAAATGACCCGCTGCCATGTGCACGAACATTTTCTTGTCGTCAATATTTTTTGAAAACTCCAACAATTTGGAAACCAACGTTGTATGTGCGTGCTTGTAAACGAAATTCCCAAATTCGTCCACGAAAAAATTGTTTAGATTCGCATACGGAATATACACCGTATTCATCTGGTACGAAGCAATTTCATCAAATGCAAAAAAGTCGGTCTCAAAGACTTTAGTGTTGTACTGCAAATAACTTCCCAAAGACTTTTCATCAAACAAAGCCGCAGGTACAAAGGTCGACAGGTTGTTGTCATGCAACACGATCACTTCATCATACGCGGCACTAAGATCGTCATTCGTTTTGAAAACATCGGCAAACAATTCTTCGATTGGCTTTTTATCCGAAGCGTCAAAATGCACTTCATTGAACGACAGCAATCGATGGTTCAAAGTGTCAAAACTGCAATAGGTGAGTCCGCTCAGCGAAACCATAATCGACAGTTTCTTGTATTTTTTATCGGTAATATTGGCCGGATTTACTAACATAAATTGAGTGTGGTGTGACTTGCCTCGCAAACTTACAATTTTTTTGAAAAGATTCTAAGGTTCAGGAGCAGAAACTTCTTGTTTCAATCGCGTTCGTTCCCGCTATCCGCTGTATCTTTTTTATTTCCGAAATGGAAAATAAAAAAGGATGCCACTGCTATCGGGGCTAGATCACACGATTCTGCGTCTTATTGCTGTTTTTTTATCGCGTCATCGGTCGCTATAGCATCCTGTTTCTGATTTCTTTTTCCGTACTTTGCACCTCAAATCCCAACCATGAGCGCCAGCCATTTCTACAGTATCCTGCTCCAGAATTTTCCATTCCAGCCAACCTACAAACAGGATATTTTCTTCCAGATGGTCGCCGAATTTATCACCAATAAAAACAACGACGAAATATTTGTCCTCAAAGGCTACGCGGGAACTGGAAAAACAACTTCGATTTCGACAATCGTGAACAATCTGTCGCAAATCAATAAAAAATACGTGCTGCTGGCGCCAACCGGCCGCGCTGCGAAAGTCATCGCCAATTATTCGCAGAAACCCGCATTTACCATTCATAAGAAAATCTATTTTCCCAAGAAGAATTCAGTCGGTGGCGTGAGTTTTACGCTGCAACAGAACAAACACAAGGATACTTTTTTCATTGTCGACGAGGCCTCGATGATCTCCGATAGCAATCAGGAAAGCAAACTCTATGAGAACGGCTCACTGCTTGACGACCTGATTTCCTATATTTATTCGGGAACCAATTGCAAGATGATTCTGCTGGGTGATACGGCCCAGTTGCCACCCGTAAACCTCGATATTTCTCCAGCACTCGATATCAAAACTTTGGGAATGCATTACGGAAAGGAAGTCAGGCATATCGAACTCGACGAAGTCATGCGACAAGAAGAAGGATCCGGGATTTTGTTCAATGCCACCGAATTGCGCGAATTACTCAAGGACGAACTTTTCGATACTTTCAAATTTCAATTACAAGATTTCAAGGATATCGTGAGGCTCACCGATGGGTATGATATTCAGGACGCGATCCATTCGGCGTATGGCAATTATAGCATTGAGGAAACTGCGTTCATCGTGCGCTCCAATAAAAGGGCGAATGCTTACAACCAACAAATCCGCATGAAAATCCTTGATAAAGAAAGCGAGTTGTCGGCTGGCGATTATATGATGGTCGTCAAAAATAATTATTTCTGGCTCAAAGAAACCGATGAAGCCGGATTTATTGCCAATGGCGATATTATAGAAGTGCTACAAATTTTCAGTTTAAAGGAGCTATACGGATTCAAATTCGCCAACGTTAAAATCCGAATGGTCGATTATCCGAACCAAAAACCGTTTGAAACCGTTTTGTTGCTGGATACGATCTATAGTGAATCGCCATCGCTAACTTATGAAGAGGCAAACAAGTTATATGAAGAGGTGATGAAGGATTATGAAAGTGAATCCACGAAATATAAAAGGTTTCAGAAAGTTAAGGAAAACGAATATTTTAATGCGCTGCAGGTCAAATTTTCTTACGCAATCACTTGTCACAAATCGCAGGGCGGACAATGGAATACGGTTTTTATAGAGCAGCCGTATCTTCCCGATGGCATTGACAAAGAGTATATCCGCTGGCTGTATACTGCGATGACACGAGCCAAGGAAAAGTTGTACCTGATAGGTTTTAAAGATGATAGCTTTATCGAGAATTAGTGGCGAGCTATTTAACGAAATGGCAAAATTTATTAACTTAGCCACAAACTTTAGGTTGCGCATTAAGCGACTAAGTGCATATGGGGCTGAAAAATGTGAGCAATCAGAAAACTACATAACTTTGAGCCACAAAATCTAATTGTATCCGATCCCTATGAAGATAATTGCTGTTATT
>Ga0136636_10000242_pt1 | contig 25651 bp, 33 predicted proteins | sample AntDrymUQ8522106_2_FD_104653 | JGI IMG/M metagenome (GOLD analysis project Ga0136636, IMG submission 104653) | Polar desert sand microbial communities from Dry Valleys, Antarctica - metaG UQ852 (21.06) | ecosystem: Environmental > Terrestrial > Soil > Desert | place: Antarctica: Dry Valley... | reverse complement strand
TGCAGATTCTTCAGCAACAGGTGCTTCTTCAGCGGCAGCTTCAGCAGGCGCAGCTTCTTCAGCAACAGGTGCTTCTTCAGCGGCAGCTTCAGCAGGCGCAGCATCTTCAGCAACAGGTGCTTCTTCAGCGGCAGCTTCAGCAGGCGCAGCTTCTTCAGTGGCAGACGCTTCCTCGGCGACTACTTCTGGCACTGGCTCAGGTGCTGGAGCAGCGGCTGCTGCGGCGGCTTCTTCAGCTTCGGCAAGCTTCGTTGCCTTGTCTTCAGCGCGATCCTTGGCTTTCTGACCTGGCTCACCCTTGTTCGGGTTGCTCTTGACCTTACGCTCTTTGACACCAGCAATGTCGAGGAAACGGGCAACGCGGTCGGATGGTTGTGCACCAGCGGCAAGCCAATGCTTGGCACGCTCGGTATCGAGGATCATGCGCTCTGCGCTGTCCTTGGGAAGTTGCGGGTTGTAGCTACCGATACGCTCAATGAACTTACCATCACGCGGCGCACGAGCGTCGGCTACGATGATTTTATAATAAGGACGCTTTTTCGAACCGCCCCGCGACAAACGCATTGATAATGCCATAAAATTAACTCACCTTTCTTGAAATACCTAAATTAAAACAATATTTTATTTCTTTTTATTCAGAAGTCTTGCGAGGTCCGGTGGCATGCCGCCACCGCCTCCCATTCCGGGCAATCCGCCCATGCCAGGCGGCATCGCGCCGGGGGGAAGACCGTGCATCCCCTCCATCGCGCCACCCAAATCTGCGCCACCCTTTCCGCCGCCGAACATCGCGGCTAGGCCCTTGAGACCACCCATCTTACGGATGCGCTTCATGGCGCTCGCCATTTCCTGATGCATTTTAATCAGCTTGTTGACGTCTTGCACCGTCATGCCGGAGCCTTTGGCTATGCGGATTTTGCGCTTCGCGTTGAGCAATTCCGGCTTCGCGCGCTCTTTTGGCGTCATCGAACCAATGATGGCATCCATGTGCACGAGCAGCTTGTCGTTCATGCCGCTGGCGTCCATCGCCTGCTTGGCTTTTTTCATGCCAGGCATCATACCGGCCAGCGCGCCAAGCCCGCCCATTTTGGTCATCTGGCGGAATTGCGTGCGCAGATCGTCCATGTCGAACTGGCCCCTGGCCATTTTGGCCGCGAGCTTTTCCGCGTCCTCTTTTTCGACCATTTCAGACGCACGTTCGACCAACCCGACGACATCGCCCATGCCGAGGATACGGCCAGCGACACGACTTGGGTTGAATGCTTCGATGGCATCAAGCTTCTCGCCGACACCCGCGAACTTGATGGGCTTGCCGGTAATGGCGCGCATCGAAAGTGCCGCACCGCCCCGCGCATCGCCGTCCATGCGAGTCAACACGATACCCGTCAGTTCAACGCGTTCGCCAAAGCTTTTCGCAACATTTACCGCGTCCTGACCCGTGAGTGAGTCCACGACCAGCAGGATTTCTTGCGGTACCGAAACCTTCGCCACCGCCTGCATTTCGTCCATCAATTGCTGATCAACATGCATGCGACCGGCGGTATCGAGTATGAGGACGTCAAAGCCCTGTAGCTTTGCCGCCTGTATGGCGCGCTTGGCAATGTCGACGGGCATTTGCCCCTGAACGATTGGCAAGGTCGCGACCTCGGTCTGCGTGCCGAGCGTACCCAGCTGCTCCTGCGCTGCCGGACGATTGACGTCGAGCGACGCCATCAGGACCTTTTTGCCCTGCTTGGCCTTCAACATTTTGGCGATTTTGGCGGTTGTCGTTGTTTTACCCGAACCCTGCAGGCCAACCATCATGATGATCGCTGGCGGCGCAACGGCCAGATTCAGGTCGCTTTGTTCCGCGCCCAGCATTTCGACGAGAGCATCGTTGACGATCTTGACGACTTGTTGCCCTGGTGTAACCGATTTCAGGACCTGCGCGCCAACGGCTTGCTCGGTTACCTTGTCGACGAACTCGCGGACGACGGGTAATGCGACGTCAGCCTCCAGCAGTGCAACGCGCACTTCGCGCATCGCTTCACGCACGTCGGCTTCGTTCAACGCACCGCGACCGCGCAGGCGATCAAACACCCCTCCTAACCGGTCACTTAGCTTGTCAAACATCGACATTCCTTACCAAAGCGCCCCATTCGAGGCATAAACGAACAAAAAGCCGGTGAGCGAATCTTCGCCGACCAGCCTGGAAACTATGGATTTCCAACAAATTTTGAACGACAGACCTTCTGCCTTGACCCAGCGCTTACCAATAAGCCTTCAAGAAAGCAAATCATTCCGTATGGGCGCACGGCTTGATGTTTGCCCAAAATTGCGGGAGATTCTCGGCCGATTAACAATATATTGACCATTTACCGCGAGTACGGTTGCGAACGGAATGATAATGGAAACGCAGCAAATCTCATCTGATCTATATCCTCCTCCCCGCAATCAACGGGATCGCAATAGCCTCATCCACGGCATTGTGATGTTTGCGGCGATTACGATGTTCGTGGCAATAGGCGGGCAAGTCGGGGCGCAGGCTGTGCGCTCCCTTATGGGCTATGGTCAAGGCACTGACCAGATCATGGTTACTGCGTTGCTGTTAAATATTGCGCTCATCCTGTTAACATGGCGCCGCACCAATGCGCTCAGCGATGAGATCTATGTCTATCGTCAGGCTGAGGTCCGGGCGCAACATCTGGCGATGACTGACCCGCTGACCAACCTCTTCAACCGCCGTGCCATCAAACAAAAGACCACCGAGTTAAGTGCTCGCGCCTCACGCCGCGGCAAATCGGTTGCGTTTTTGATGATTGATCTCGACGGCTTTAAAAAAGTGAACGACATTTACGGCCACGACAGCGGCGATCTTTTGCTACGCGAAATGGCCGATCGGATGCGTGAAGTTGCCCCACCAAGCAGCGTCATTGCACGCCTAGGCGGCGACGAATTTGGAATTTGCTTGATGTTTGAGCCTGAATTTCCCGAATCTGTCGATCACGTTGCTGAGAACCTGGTCGAAGCCTTGGCGCGGCCCGTTGCCATTGGCGAGGCTTCCCAGACCGTGACGGCATCCATTGGCATCAGCCGGCCGGAACATGATTGCGATTCTATCGAGATGTTGATGCGTCGCGCAGACATTGCGCTGTATGCCGCCAAGAAAAACGGGCGTAATGGCTTTAGCTGGTTCGAAAATGGCATGGAGATCGAATTGCGGTCACGTAATTCGCTTGAGGGCGATATTCGCGCTGCCATTCCCAATGATGAATTCGTGCCCTTTTTTGAACAGCAAATTGATCTGAACACGGGCGAGCTGGTTGGCTTTGAAATGCTCGCGCGTTGGGTCTCACCTGTGCGCGGTCTCATTTCGCCCGATGACTTTATTCCGGTGGCCGAAGAAACCGGGATGATCGGCGACCTGTCCATGAGCATCGTGCGCAAGGCGATGCTGGAGGCCAAGAACTGGGACCCGAAACTTACTATCTCAGTCAATATTTCGCCAGTTCAGTTGAAAGACCCGTGGCTGGCACAAAAGATCGTGAAGCTGCTTGTGGAAACCGGCTTTCCCGCCAGCCGCCTAGAGGTAGAAATCACTGAAAGCTCGCTATTCAAAAATCTCGGTCTCGCGCAATCGATTGTCGGCAGTCTGAAAAACCAGGGCATACGGATTGCGTTGGACGATTTTGGCACGGGCTACAGCTCGCTCGCCCATTTACGCGCGCTGCCGTTTGATCGTATTAAGATTGACCGAAGCTTTGTCTCGTCGATGCTGGACAATGCCGAGAGCGCCGCCATCGTGAACGCGATCGCGGGGCTCGGTTCAAGCCTTCAGGTGCCGATTACCGCCGAAGGCATCGAAGACGAAAATGTCATCGCAAAGCTCCGAGAACTTGGTTGCAGTAAGGGGCAGGGCTGGCTCTTTGGGCAGCCGCTGAGCATCGAACAGGTAAGAGGCCTGTTGAAGCAGAAAAATATGTTACCGCATCGTCACAGGCTGACCGCTGTCCATTCAGCGGATGAACCGGCCCTAGTAACGCGCAAGGCTTACTGAGGCGACATTCCGCTCAACAAGCATGAACGGTGGACTATCGGCACTTCAGTCCCTAAATCGCCCACCATGGCGATTGGCGAATTTCACAAAATGCATGGACTGGGTAATGACTTTATCATTATTGATGGCCGCGCGCATCCCATGGAAATGTCCCCTGCCCGTGCGCGCCATATTGCTGACCGGAAATTGGGCATTGGCTGCGACCAGTTAATTTTGCTGCTCCCGTCCGCCGTGGCCGATCTGGCCATGCGCATTTTCAACTCCGACGGCAGTGAAGTCGAAGCCTGCGGCAACGCGTCGCGCTGCGTCATCGCTTTGCTGAAACAGGACCTTGAGATCGAAACCAAAGGCGGCGTGATTTCGGGACAGTTGTTCGGCAACGACGTCACCGTCTCAATGGGCGAAGCCAAGTTCGACTGGCGAGATATTCCCCTCGCATTTGCGATGGACACTAGCTCGATTCCCTTGGGCTGGGACGAACTTGAAAACCCCATAGCGATAAACATGGGCAACCCGCATGCGGTGTTCTTCGTGGATGATGTCGATGCAATTGATCTGACGCGGCTTGGTCCAATTATCGAACATGACACCGTTTTCCCCGAGCGCGTAAACGTCAATGTCGCGTCTGTTGACCGAAATGAAATCCACCTGAATGTGTGGGAGCGTGGTGCTGGCTTGACTGGAGCTTGTGGCACTGGAGCGTGCGCAACTGCGGTTGCGGCTATTAAACGAGGCAAAGCCAAGTCGCCTGTGATCGTCCATCAATCAGGCGGAGCCTTGACCATTGAATGGGGTCCCGGGCAGCCAGTCGTCATGACTGGCAGCGCGACATATGTCTTTGCAGGTCAAGCCAACTGGGACGAGTTCGGATGAATGCCCCGCAGCAAAAACCTGAAGTCATCAGCATGGGTTGCCGGCTAAATCTCGCCGAGAGCAACGCCTTGGCGGAGCAGCTTGCGGGCCATGACGACATTGTCATCATAAACAGTTGCGCGGTGACCAATGAGTCTGTTCGCCAGACCCGGCAAGCGATCCGGCAGGCATATAAGCGCCGCCCCGATGCGCGCGTGTGGGTAACGGGATGCGCGGCGCAGGTAGAGCCTGAAACCTTCCAAAATATGCCAGAAGTGGCTGGCGTTTTTGGCAATCATGAAAAACAGAATGCCACGTTGCTGCGCGAGATTATAAATCGCCCTGACCGCCCGGTTGTCGTGTCCGACATCATGACCATCGCGCAAACCGCGCCGCATCTTGTCACTGCGTATTCGGGAAAAACCCGCGCCTTCGTCGAGATTCAAAATGGCTGCGACCATCGCTGTACCTTCTGCATCATCCCATATGGCCGCGGCAACAGCCGTTCGGTCCCGGCCGGAAGCGTGATCGAGCATATCCAGAAGCTGGTCGACAAGGGCTTTCAAGAGGTTGTGCTGACGGGCGTAGACGTCACCAGCTACGGCCATGACCTTCCCGGGCAGCCACTTCTCGGGTCGCTAGTAGAACGCATCCTGAAACTTGTGCCGGATCTTCCGCGCCTTCGCTTGTCGTCGATCGATGGCGTCGAAATCGACGCGCGGCTGTTTGATTTGCTCACCGGCGAGGCGCGCGTCATGCCGCATGTGCATCTGTCATTGCAGGCAGGTGACAACATGATCCTGAAGCGCATGAAGCGGCGTCACAGCCGCGAACTGGCGATTGATCTTGTCGCTCGGTTAAAGGCGAAACGACCTGACATTGCCATCGGCGCCGACATCATCGCGGGTTTCCCGACCGAGGATGACGCAATGTTCGCCAACAGTGTCGACCTTGTGCACCAATGTGGCATCGTCCATGGACATATATTTCCCTATTCGCCCAAAAAGGGCACACCCGCGGCGCGCATGTCGCAATTGCCGCCGCATATTATCAAGGCCCGCGCCAAAGCTTTGCGCGATACAGTCGCGGCTGAAAAATCGGTTTGGATGGCAGCGCTTGTGGGCACCATTCAAAATGTTGCCGTAGAAAGTGGCGGCTTGGCTGGTCACGCGGAAAATTTCGCGTATCTGAAACTCGACAAGTGTATGCCCGAAGGCGGTATCGTATCGGCACGCATTACCCATATCCAAGACGGAATTTTACAGGCAGAGGTTATCGAATGAGCGAGAATGCTGGGTGGACGGACCGTTTGTTCGGCGGCCTTAAAAAAACGTCAGGCAAGCTAACCGAGAATATCGCCGGGCTGGTGACGAAGGCAAAGCTTGAGACGAGCGACTTGGACGAAATCGAGGACGCGCTGATTGCATCGGATCTGGGGCCCGCCATGGCCTCCCAAATCCGCGACAAGATAGCTGCCGGCCGCTTTGACAAAGGCATTGACGCCGACGGCATCCGGCAGATCGTCGAGGACGAAATTGCAGATGTTCTTGCGCCGGTGGCATCGCCGCTTGAGATTGATGCCTTTCCCCGCCCACAAGTCATCTTGGTGATCGGCGTCAACGGGTCAGGGAAAACCACCACCATCGCAAAGCTTGCAAATCTGTTCCTTGAACAGGATTATGGGGTCATGCTGGCGGCGGGCGACACCTTTCGTGCAGCAGCCATTGGCCAGTTGAAGATTTGGGCCGAACGCATCGGCGTGCCGATTGTGACAGGGCCAGAGGGTGGCGATGCCGCGGGCGTAGTATTTGACGCAGTCAAAAGGGCAACAGCCGAAGGCATTGATGTCCTAATTGTTGATACGGCGGGCCGGCTTCAAAACAAGCGTGAGCTCATGGACGAACTTGCCAAAATCCGGCGCGTATTGGGCCGCCTGAACCCTGCAGCTCCACATAATGTGGTCTTAGTGCTTGATGCCACAACGGGCCAAAATGCGTTATCACAGATTGAAACCTTTAAGGAAGTGGCTGACGTGACCGGGCTTGTGATGACTAAATTGGACGGTAGCGCGCGCGGCGGCATATTGGTCGCGGCAGCCAAGCAGTTTGGCTTGCCTATTCACGCCATTGGTGTGGGAGAGTCCATTGACGATCTGCGGCCATTCAATGCCCAGGACGTTGCTCGCGCCATTAGCGGTGGATCGTTGTGAGCAAAACCACGCCTGCCAAAAAGCCATCTGGTACGTTAAACTTCGTCCTCGATTTCGGACCGCTCGTGCTATTCTTCGTCGCGTCGAAATTCGGAAGTTCCGCTACCGACCCGAAACAGGGCGCGATTGTCGGCACAGCGGCGTTCATGGCGGCGATCATCGTGGCAGTCATCGTATCAAAGCTAAAACTTGGCAAGATATCGCCCATGCTCAAGCTGACGGCCGCTTTGGGCGTTTTCTTCGGAGCGCTGACGATCTGGTTTCATGACGAACGCTTCATCCAGATCAAACCGACCATAATCTATTCGTTTTTCGCCGTCCTGCTGCTTGGCGGCTGGCTGCGAGGCAAGGCGATGCTGAAATATGTTCTGGAAGCAGCCTATCAGGGTTTGAACGAAACCGGCTGGTTGAAGCTTTCTTTAAGCTGGGGCCTGTTCTTCCTAGCGCTAGCGGGCCTAAACGAGATTTTCCGGCGGCCCGAATGGTTTTCGTTTGATACCTGGCTCTCAATCAAAGTGTGGGGCGTGACCGCCCTCACCTTTTTGTTCGCACTGGCTAATATACCGATGCTGATGCGCCACGGCTTGAAGCTCGGCGATGATGCCGAGCTTCCGCCGCAGGGGTAACCGTCAGCTCTGGTCGGCGCGTGACGCTCCATTGCCGTCGAGATTTTCGGCGACAAATTCCCAGTTGATCGCGTTGTTCAGCAACGCATCGACATAATTTGGACGCGCGTTACGATAGTCGATGTAGTAGGCATGTTCCCATACATCGATGGTCAGCAGTGGCCTCATACCATGCGCGACGGGCGTATCGGCATCATGCAATGATGTGATTTTTAGTTTGTCGCCATCAAGGATCAACCATGCCCAGCCGCTGGCAAAATGTCCGACTGCTTCCTCTTTTAGCTTCGCCAGCATGTCTTCGTGACTGCCGAAACTGTCATCGATCATGGTTTTCAATTTGCCCGATGGTGACCGCTGCTCAGGCGACAGGCATTTCCAGTAAAAGCTATGGTTCCAAATTTGCGCCGCGTTGTTAAACAGGCCCTTGTTATCCTGCGCCTTCGCTGCAGTAATAACCTCAAGCAGAGAAGCGTCGGACAAGGCCGCATCGTCGGCGACCAACGCGTTGGTTTTATCGACGTAGGCTTTATGATGCTTGCCGTGATGATAGTCGAATGTCTCGGCAGAGATGAGATCACCAAAGGCGGATTTGTCATAAGGGAGTTCAGGGAGAATGAAGGACATTGCTTATCTTTCTGTATTGGTCGGTTCAGAAGCAAACGCATAGGGACGATACCCGTTCCGTTGGTCACGCACTGCTCACGCAGAAATTATGTGACAAGCCTCCGCCACCTAGATAGGCAGCATCCCATCAGGGGCAATACCGCCTGAATGCCTAGGGGAGAAATCATGGCGAAATTTTTTGGAAATCTACATCTGGTGTTGGTCGCCGGTCTCGTGCTGTCATTTGCAGTAATGTTTGGCTTGCACGGCGACGAAGTGTCCGCGCAAACGATCACGCGCTGGCTGCACACATTTTTCGGGATAGTCTGGATCGGACTGTTATATTATTTTAATTTCGTGCAAATCCCAACCATGCCAAAAATTCCAGCCGAGCTGAAGCCGGGCATTTCAAAGCATATCGCCCCTTCGGCCTTGTTCTTCTTCCGCTGGAGCGCAGCGCTCACCGTATTGCTTGGCCTCATCATCTCCGTTCAAGCTGGCTATGGGCATCAAGCGTTCGCGCTGCGGGATCCGTACAAGCTCATCGGCGTTGGCATGTGGCTTGCCGTAATCATGGCGTTCAACGTGTGGTTCATCATCTGGCCGAACCAGAAGAAAGCCCTTGGCATTGTTGAAGCGGATGACGCGACAAAGGCAAAGGCAGCAACCACCGCAATGATGACATCGCGTTTGAACACATTGTTGTCGATCCCGATGCTCTACACGATGGTCAGCTTTAACGGCGGCTAAATTTGAGCTTCTGGATTCAAAGAAGGGGTGGCCAATGCCGCCCCTTTTTTTATCCCAACAGGTCGTGTTTTTTCAGGGTGTGGCGCAGTTGATCATAGCTGAGATTAAGCGCCTTCGCAGTCTGCCGCTGGTTATAGCGGCATTTGGCAAGCGCTTGCTCCAATACGGCCTTTTCAAATTTCTCCGTCGCCTCCCGAAAATCCGTAACATCCACTGCTTGGCTTAAGTCCGTTGAGTAACGCGTTTCGGCTGTATTATTCTGGTTGTCGGTTTGGACCTGAGCGGGCGCAGACGCAGCAACGCCGCCACGCCACGGGCTATCAAACGGGTCAAACTGGATATAATCGACAGGCTGTGCCGGGTCGGCCCAGCGATATACGGCGCGTTCAACGACATTGCGCAGCTCACGTACATTGCCCGGCCAGAGATGGTTTTCCAGCGCGCGGGTCGCGACATCGCCAAATCCGGGCCAGCCTTCCCAACCCAGCTCTGCTGCCATCTTGCGCCCATAATATTCGGACAACACTTCGACATCCCCTTCCCGCACACGCAGCGGCGGCAAAGTGATGACTTCAAAGCACAGCCGGTCGAGTAAGTCGGCCCTGAAGCGTCCCTTGTCCACCATATGCGGCAGATGTTCGTTGGTGGCAGCCACAATCCGCACATCGACGCGCATAGGACGCGATGAACCAATCCGCGTGACCTCGCCATATTCCACCGCGCGCAACAACCGTTCCTGTGCACCCATGCTCAAGGTGCCCAATTCATCAAGAAAAAGCGTGCCGCCGTCCGCCTCTTCAAAGCGGCCTTCGCGTGCGCGCGTGGCGCCAGTAAAGGCTCCTGCCTCATGTCCAAACAGCTCGGCCTCGATCAATGTCTCCGGCAAGGCAGCGCAGTTCATGGTGACCAACGGCCCGTCCCAGCGCGAGCTCAAACGATGAAGACGCTCGGCAATCAACTCTTTACCGGTCCCGCGCTCGCCTACAACCAGAACAGGTCTGTTTAGTGGCGCAGCTCGGCTTGCACGTTCCACAGCATCCAAAAACGCCGACGATTGGCCAATAAATTGAACGTTATCCCGATCCATTTTCAAACATTGGCATATTTCACCACAGAGTGGCAATAATTACTAGCAGCCTACCGTTCGAATTTTCAAGAAATGGCGGAAATGCAACGAAAACACAAATTGGCACGGTCCCTGCAAAGTGTCTTGCAAGTCGGTCATATGCCGGCAACTTACAAAGGGAAGAAACAAGATGCGCAAAGATATCGAAACCAGCAAGTATCCAAACGGACAAGATAGCCGTCTATGGCTGGCGGTCGCTTTGTCTTTCATGATGATCTTCACCAGCTATGCCGTATCGGTTTTGAACAACCGCAACGCGGGTGAGTTGTCCGTTCAAACCCAACCAAATAGGCCGTTCGTTGTCAGCTATCTTGCCTGATTGCGGAAGCCTGCGACCGGAGTACCCCAGCTCCCCCCTACCTCCCAAAGGTACCCGGTCGCCCCCTTTTTAACTGAAGTCGCCAATAAACATTATCGGAGTTACCCAATGGGCATATTTTCACGAACCCGCGATATCATCGCCGCCAATGTGACCGATCTCCTCGATAAGTCGCAGGACCCAGCCAAGATGATCCGCATGATCATCCTTGAAATGGAAGAAACGCTTGTTGAGGTTCGGGCCTCTGCCGCGCGTACCATCGCTGACCAGAAAGAACTTCGTCGCCATATCGATAAGCTGAACACGCTTGAGGCCGACTGGACGGACAAAGCCCATCTGGCACTGTCCAAGGGTCGTGAGGATCTAGCAAAGGCCGCATTGGTGGAAAAGCGTAAGGCGACTGATATGAGAGAGCAATTGACCGCTGAGGTCGATGTTCTGAATGACGCGCTCAAGGCATCCGAACAGGACATTCACAAGCTGCAGAAGAAGCTTGCCGATGCCCGTAGTCGCCAGAACGCGCTGATGACCCGTCTGGAAAGCGCCGAGAACCAGGTCAAGCTGCGCACAATGTATAATGGCGACAAGGTTCGCGAGGCATTTTCGCGCTTTGACGTCTTAGAACGCCGCGTGGATGAAGCGCAAGGCTATGCAGACTCGCTCTCGATCGGTTCAGACGCGCCCCGCACACTGGGCGACGAAATCGCTGCGCTTGAAAGCTTCGACGTTGTCGATGCGGAACTTGAAGAAATGAAAAAGGCCATGAAGGCCGACCAGAAGAAGGAAGGCTAAAATCATGGAAGATGTATTGGTCCCGGTCATGGTCGTGGGGATGCTGTTTGTGGCACTCCCATGGCTCGTCCTCCATTATGTGACTCGCTGGAAAACCGCGGCGACGTTGACGAATGATGATGAGCGGATGCTTGGCGACATGCATGAACTCGCCCGTCGGCTTGAAGATCGTCTTGATACTGTCGAAAGGTTAGTCGCTCAGGAAAATCCAGAATGGCAACCACGTCGCATTGAACTCGATACACCAGATTTTGACCCGGAAAATGTTCGCAGGCTGGAAAGGAACCGCTGAAATGTCAGGGAAACACACGAAATTCTATCTCGATAAGCAGAATGCCAAATGGAAAGGCGTTTGCGCCGGGATAGCCGACTATACCGGCGTTGACGTTCTCTGGGTCCGCTTAGGCACTGTGATGCTCACACTCATGGGTGGCTTCCCCTGGACGCTGATCGCTTATGTGATCACCGCCTGGATGGCCAATCAGAAGCCAATCCACCTATACACAGATGATCGCGAGGAACAGAAGTTCTGGCAAGGCGTGCGCCAATCGCCTGCCCGCACCACGCGGGACATCCGGTCACGCTTTCGTGAGATCGACCATCGGTTGGCCGAAATGGAAACCTATTATGTCAGCAACAATAAGCAGCTGGCCGAGGAAATCGAAAGCCTGCGCTAAACGTCGCTCATTGGAGGGAGTATCTCATGTTCACGCTCATCATTCTTGGCCTCATTAGCTGGTTTACCTACCGCCATTTCGCGCAGAAAAAGCGCAAGGCCGACCGCCGCAACTGGAGTGTTGATTTCCGCGACACCCCCATCCGCCCAGTAACCCGCCGCCTTCCTTGGAAAGAATTCAAATGAGCTGGAGCAGCCCTGTATTGATCATGAGTGTCGTTGCCTTGTGTTATGGCGGATGGTTGCTCAACAACTGGATCAGAGCCAAGCATGGCTATCCGCTCGAAGACGAATGGGGCGGAAAATCGAACCGCATTGACGCGGATTCAGAACGCAAGATCATGTTGCTGAGCAATGAAAACGAAACGCTCAACGGCAAAATCGGACATTTGGAAGAACGCGTCGCGGTGCTTGAACGGATCGTAACAGACAAAGCTGGTCGATTGTCCGAAGAAATCGAACGACTTCGTTAAGAGAGGAAGCATAAAATGGACCCCGATAAACTCGCTATGATCACCGCCATTGGCCCAATGATCGGCATCGGCATTGTATCAATTTCAGCCGGTTGGGTGCTAACCACCTGGATGCGCATCAAAAATGGCTATCCGCTTGATGGTGCCTGGGGCCAGGCCGTGTACCCCAAAAATGATCAGGAAGGCGTTGAGCGTGTGAAGCTTCTGAGCCAGGAAAACGCTCAGCTACGAGCAGAGCTTGGGTCAATAAAGGACCGGCTGGCGAACGTAGAAAAAATCGTCGTAGACGACAGCCACAGGCTTACATCAGAAATAGAGGCCCTGCGCGGGCCATCGAACTGAAGGGACGGAATATGTCACCCGATACTGTGTTTGCGCTGATACCGATACTCGGGATTAGCTGTGGGTTGCTGGCGATATTTGCCGGTGCGATTGTTCGGCCCTGGATTAAGCTGAAAGAGCGCCAAATGGAGCTAAACGCAGCGAACATCGCGGAAAAAGCAGCGCAATATGCTGCCGATAAAGGACGGCTTGAAGAGAGGGTGGCCGTTCTCGAACGGATCATCACCGACCAGGGCTATAGTTTGGCAAAAGAAATCGAGGAGCTTCGCAGCTTGCCACCGCGGCAAGTCCAGCCACAAGCCGATCTTATCTAAGGAGGAAATTATGGGCCCATTTGAAATGGTCGTCGCGATTGTGTTGATTGTGACCATAGGCAAAGTTTTGAGCAGTCGGCACAAGGCGCGACATGGCATCATTGAGAGCGAGGATATCTTGGGGAACAAGACGCAGCGATTGCTCGGTAACCAAGATACGCAGGTCATGCAGGACGAAATCCGAACGCTGAAGGAACGCATTCAGGTTCTTGAGCGCATTGCGACTGACAACAGCAGCGCAAACGATCTTAACCGCCAGATTGAGGAGCTGCGCAGCCGGTAACGGCACGCAGAACGAAAGGAAGGAACCATGGAACAGGATCCCAATTTCTACATCATTATCGGCGCTTTCGCCGTGCTTTCGGTCGGGATTGTATCCTCGCTCGGATTGCGCGGCTGGCGTGACTGGATTGCATTGAAACATGCAGAACTGGACGTCGTGCGCCGCGGAAGCGACGCCCCCGTGCCATCTGCTACGTCACGTATCGAAGTCGCCGATTTGAAAGAACGCGTCAAAAGGCTTGAGGCCATTGCAGCAGGGATTGATATCTAAACCCTGCGGCCATATGCGATGACGCATGACCACACTTACCGACATTCAAGAAGAATATGAATTTCTAGAGGCAGATGACCGTTATCGTCTGTTGATTGACCTTGGTCGCGAACTGGCACCAATGCCCGACGCGCTGAAAACCGACGCGACCTTGGTCAGGGGATGCTCCGCAAGCGTCTGGGTCTATCCTGTGACCGACGAAGGCCAGTTGGCGTTCATGGCAGACAGCAATGCCGCGATTACCAAAGGTATTATCGCACTTGTTCTAAAGACGGTTGACGACAAAAATGCCGCCGAAATCCTCGGCACGGATATCGAAGCGTCGCTTGCCCCGTTTGATTTAAAGAACCAACTGAGTTCAAACCGAACGCAGGGTATTCCAAATATGATCGCCCTCATCCGCGAAACCGCCGCCCGCTACGCAAGCTAAGCGGCCGCTATCCTTTCCACTCACGTCGCTCTTCCGCGACGCGCAAGACGTCATAGGCCGCTTGCCCTGCCTGAAACGCTTTGGCGGCATTGGCATTGCCGGGGTTTACGTCGGGATGCGTTTCCTTGGCAATTTTGCGCCAGGCTTTTTTCGCTTCTTCGAAGGTGGAATCGCTTTCGAGGCCTAATATGTCGAGCGCATGCATTTCGTCCCGGCTTCGGCTGCCATCGCCCGACCCTGCCCAACCATAATGCGCCGATTCCTTGTAACCGGATGAATCCCGACGTTCATTGGCCTCACGCTCGTCGGCTTCTTCCTTAGTCAGCCCCTCAAAATAATCATATCCGCGGTTATACTCGCCGGCATGTTCCTCGCAGAACATCCAGCGTTCGGGATTGTTGGGGGATTTCGGTGCAGGGCAATCGCCCGCCTTGTTACAGCCATAGCGATCGCACAGGCGCACCTGCTGGGCCTCGCTGCTACTACCGTAGCCGCGCCAGCGGGGAAAACCCCAGTCATTTCGTCGCGTAGTTCGCACCATGCCGCCGACTTAGCGACGGCATGCGCATTTTGCTAGGGGGCGTATACGGAATTTATGCGCCTGATAGAGCACCGCCCATCATCGGGTTGCCGACGAACATCGAATATACCAGCCCTACGATGATGCCGGATATGATGATTGCAAGAACGACATAAATAAGGACAATGACAACCGTAAACCCTGCGACCTTTTCCTGCGGCACACCAAGCACAGGATGCAGGCCGAGATAAATGAGGTAAACGACATAAGCGATGGCGGCGATGGTCACTAGTGCGCCAAGAAATGGTATCCAACTCACCAACGCCACCACCCATGTCGGAGTGCTTGCGTAAGTCATCAATTTCATAGCCTGCAATTTGTCTGACGTGCCGTTAAAGCTTGGCGATACGAGCTTGACGATGGTTGCCATCAAATACAGCGTGATGAGTGACAAGGCAAAACTGACGACGGCCATGCCCGTTATCGCCGTAATCCCCATCGACATGCTGCCGCCACCAAGGCCTGTCATGTCGGCGGCAGAAATACCGAGCAACCCGGTAAATAAAATTGCAGAAACCACGGGAATCGCTGCCAATGGCATCGCATAGCCCGTGAACAGCCCGCCAACGGTAGCTGGTTCCGTCGCAATGACATTCCATTCAGTGGCCGGTTTCACGATCATGTTCTTGGCGCGATCTACAATCGACATTGACTTACCCCTCCAGAATTTACTTCGCGGGGAACAGAACATATTGAGGCCAATATGTAAATGATGACGTTCGCGTCAATTTGGGGGAAGCATGGTATTAATTTCGAGGGCGATAATCGCTTTTATTGGCATGTTTGCGTTGCTTGGTGTCGGCCAGCATTGGTTTAGCCTCGATGTCGTCGCCGCAGAGCGGGGCATGCAAGCCGTTGGCGATATTGGCCGCGCCAACTTGCGTGCTGATGTCGGCGGATTGTTTTTGGGGGTCTCGTGCCTCACGCTTTTTGCTGCAGCCCGGCAAAATCAGAGCGCATTGCTCGCCGCTGTATTGCTGCTGACGGCAACATTATTTGGTCGCTTTGTAAGCGTCATAATTGATGGCTACAGCGCACCCGTCGCACCGCCCATGATTGTTGAAGCCATCGTCATCGCAATATTGCTTTTGGCGCATCGCGCGTGGAAAAAAAAGCCAGAGGGTCTGTAAGCCGGGTTCTGTCTTCCGCTTTAGCCAAGGCGTAAGCGGATGTGCGACCATTCATCTAGGCGACGCATTGCTGCGGCACTCATGCAACCAACCCGGGCGACTGGCAGGAGGATGCCATATGCCGCCCCTATTCGGTTTTGCTCCCGGTGGGGTTTGCCATGCCATTTCTGTTACCAGAAACGCGGTGCGCTCTTACCGCACCGTTTCGACCTGGCCGCATCGAAATGCGGTGGACTATTTTCTGTGGCACTTTCCCTAAAATTGCTTCCGCCGGACGTTATCCGGCACCGTTCCTCGCTGGAGCCCGGACTTTCCTCCCCTTAGCGGTTACCCACTAAGCGGCGGTCGCCCAACCCTCTGGCCCGCGTCAGATAGCAGACCCACCTTCAACCGCCAAGAGCAAGCTGAGCAATATCGCGCGGCACTCACCGTCAATCACGCCATCGATATTGTCCGGGCGAAACCGCCGCTGGAAAGCGACTGTGGCCGCGCGGCCATCAGTGATACCATAACCATAGCGTTCAAGTGCAAGCAAAAATGCGGCATCGGGCCACCCCGGATCAACTAGGTTCGCGGTTGGTCGCGGTATCGCGAGCCCAAGCTTTGCTAGCCGTTCCCAGTCAAACAACTCACCCGGATCTTCTTTACGCGCTGGCGCAACGTCGCTGTGCCCCACCACATTGCGCGGCTCAATGTTGTATGTGCGCACTAATTCCGCAACGAGCCTTGTGACCGTATCCATTTGCGCCTCAGGAAATGGGCGATAACCAAATTCATGGCCGGGATTGACGATTTCAATGCCGATGCTGGCGCTGTTGCAATCGGTAACGCCGCGCCAATATGACAGTCCGGCATGCTGGGCACGCTGTTCCTCGCGCACCATGAGCACCAATTGGCCATCCTCATCGACGACATAATGCGCCGATACCTTGGATGCAGGGTTTGCGAGCCAATCAATCGCCGCTGCGCCGGACTGCATGCCTGTGTAGTGCAGGACAAGCATGCTTATCGGCAGGCTGCGTTCGCCGAAATTGGGTGATGGGTTCCAGATCATGGTCATCTCCCGACCATAGGTCCGTCAGGAGTATCGCGCAATATCAGGCGGTGTGGTATCGCGCAGTCTTTGCGACATGGTCCATCTGGCCCGCCGTTTCGTAAAATCCGCGAAAATCCTTGCTGGCCTGAAATTTCTGAGTTTGGCCGATGACTGTTTCCGCAGCCCCCAACATTAACAAGCCATCATCCTCCAACAACTGCGCGATACTATCCAATATCTGAGAGCGTTTATCATCACTGAGATACATCAGTACATTGCGGCAGCAAATGAGGTCAAAGCGGCCGAAATGGCGCGATGGGGTGAGCATATTATGTTCGGTGAACGTCACCATTTTGCGCAAAGCGTCTTTTGCTACCCACTCTTCGCCCTGCTGTTCAAAATAGCGTAGCATCTGCACCACCGGCAAACCGCGCTGAATTTCAAACTGCGAATACCGCCCTTCTCGAGCTTGTGCCAACGCAGAACTCGACACGTCCGTCGCCAAAATCTGGATTGTCCATCCGCGCCACTTTTCGGCATTTTCCAATATCGAGATAGCAAGTGAATATGGCTCTTGCCCTGTCGAACAAGCTGCTGACCAAATCCGGAGCTTCTTGGTCGCCATCCGGTGCTCGCGAATATTATCCAGCACAGGTCCAGTCAGTAGGGCGAAATTGGGTTGGTCGCGGAAAAAGCTCGATTCATTATTCAACATTGCCTCCACACAGGCGCGCGTTAATTTCGGGTCGGCCTCAATTTCAATAAGCGCAGCCAGCGTCTGAAGATCGGGTATAGAATTTGTACGCATTAACGGCTTAAGCGCCATGTCGATGCGCCAATGGCGGTTGGCCAGCACAGTTTGCCCGGTATGTTTTTCCAATAAGTTAGACAGCGCGCTGTAAACTTTAGTGTCGCTGGCCGTCATGACGCGATCGCCATACGCGCGAGGATTGTTCCGATTTGCTCGGGGGATAGGATCGCCGTGGCCAATCCTTCTTTTGCGATTGCACCGGGCATACCCCAAACCACTGAACTTTGCATATCCTGCACCAAAACCGGCGCATGATGTGTTTTAAAGGCGCGCGCTCCTGCCAGCCCATCATTGCCCATCCCGCTGAAAACAATAGCAAGTCCGTCACGCCCGTATGTGCGTGCGACAGATTCAAGCATTGCGTCGACTGATGGGCAATAACGGCTTCCCGTGTAGCTCGCTTGATGATCAATGATGACGTCGTCACGTTCGACCCTGCACACCAGATGGGCGTGACCAGGTGCGACGTAGACATGATTGGGTTGCACCCGGTCACCCACTTCGGCAACCTTCACCGTCCGATTCGTAAGGCCGCCAAGCTGGCGGGCAAAAAATGACATGAATGCTGCTGGTAAATGTTGCGTTATAAAAATGGGGCAATCAAGCGCTGGATCCAGATTAAGCAAAATGTGATGGATTGCGGGGATACCACCAGTCGACGACCCGATAGCAATGCAACGCGGAGGAGACATCGAACGATAATCAAAATTCGGCCTGACAGAAAAGAAGCCTTCATTCGGCTCTGGCACTGAGCGCCCGAGGCGCATAACCTTGTCGATCAATATTTCGGAAAAGCGGCCCGAAAACCCCGCACGACCGGGCTTTGCCAAGGTATCGCATGCGCCCAGCGAGAGTGCCTGTACCGCAGCAGGTCCGTTTTCTTCGGCAAATGCCGAAACGACCAAAACGCGGGCACCGTTGGCTTTCGCAAGAATGTCGGGAAGAGCGTCGAGGCCAGACCGAACGGGCATTTCGATGTCCAGCAAAATGATATCGACGTCGATTTCGTCCAGATTGGCAACCGCGCTTTCGGCATCCGAAGCTTCACAGACAATTTTAATACATGGATGGTCGCCTAAGACACGGGCAAAGATAGACCGCGCAACAGCGCTGTCATCGACCAACATGACCCGGATCGGTGCCGTGATCGCTTTTGGCCTTGGGCCGTCAAGTGTCTGCAACCCGGACATCATTTGCTTAAATGCAGCCGACAATTTGCAATTTCGACTCGAGCGTTTCGCGGTCAAAAGGCTTCATCACATATTCGTCCGCGCCTGCCTCAATCGCCGCCTGAATATGGGCAATGCCATTTTCGGTAGTACAGAATATGACCTTGGCGGATGGTGAATCAATCGTGGAGCGATAGGCACGCAGGAAATCCATGCCGCTCATCACTGGCATGTTCCAGTCGAGCAGGATGACGTCGGGTTTTTCGTGGCTAACATGTTCAAGCGCTTCTTGACCGTCGGCAGCTTCAGAGACGCTGAACTTCATGGTTTCCAGAATGTGGCGTGCCACCTTGCGGATGACCTTGCTATCGTCGACGATCAAACAGGATTTCATGCGATCTCACCAATTATTATATCCGAAGTGGAGACAGTATCGCCCTGTTCTTATCGACACGTTAATGCTGGAAAGAACCATTTGAATTATTCGGCCAAGGCACCTTGCCCTGAAACCAAAGCTATCGTGTTCAAAATCATGACCAGCGCACCATCGTGACTGGCGATGTCCGTGACATATCGTGCCCAAGTTTGCGGCGCGCTGATTGACCGTTCGACATGCTTCATATCGATAGCGACGACGTCATGGACCCTGTCTACCAACAGCCCATATTGATGACCGGCGATTTCAGTAACCACAGCCAATGCACCCTTTTGCGCGCGTTGTTGCACGCCGGTGACCAAAAACTGCGTATCGATCAGCGTGAGCACGCGGCTTCGAAGCGCGAAAATGCCGGCAATTGACGGGTCACTCATTGGGGCCGGAACGATATCGGGCACATGAACGACAGATTCAACAAGTCCACTTTCAATGGCAACGCGCGATCCAGCTAGATCAGCGATGAGATAGAGCGTTTTGGTCATGTGCCTACCGCCAATTTTTCTTCAATAGCCGAAATCAGGCCAACCCGGTCATACCGGTAAATACTGGCGACATTATCGACCGCAGCATGGCGTGAATCCCGCAGGTGGAGCATTCGAGGGTCATTGGTTGCTGCATCGACTATCGCAAGGTCACGATGAAGCACTATCGCTGCATGGGTTTCATCGTTGCGATCAAAGCTGACCGCATAGCCGGACGCAGTCAGCAGAGGCGCCAATATTGTACGTTCCCATTGGGAGTCATCCGCACAGTCGATGAAGCATAACGGGGCGACGCCTCGTTTCCGGCGTCTGCGATCCGATGTTTCAAAAAAGGCAAACATGTTACGCAATTCGACCACTTCGCCAAAAACCGTAATCACGCCTTCATGCAGTTCGGGCTGAGCACTTGGGGCGATGTCGCCAGTTATGCTGAAAATATCGAGCACTTCGCGCACCGCAAGATAACAGCTGCTATCGCCGTCGGTTAATTTAAGCACGTTCACCACCGCGTCGTCGGCTCTGTCATCATACTCCCAAAGATCGTATAATTTGCCATCCACTGACAAGCGCATACGGCCGCCAACAAACTGTATTTGTTCGGCATTTACATCTTCCATCCGATCAATTGCCGATAGCCGGATAGCTTGCTTTCGGCCATCTGATGCAACGAAGAGCAACGCTGAAGGCCCCTTTGATACCACATCAGCCTCAGTAGCAGACTGTCCGTTCTCGTCCTGTGGAACAGCGGACAGCCCCATCGCAGCAGCCATCCCGCTCGCATCCAAAAGCAGCATCGGGCGGCCATTGTCAGGCAACGATGTACCAGCAAATAGGCCATTGGCCATAACCAAGGGTGCGCCAGGTTTTACAACAAGCTCCTCATTATCAATGACGGCGGCCACCTCCAACACGAAGGTTGCGCCGACAGCTGGCCGCATGACGATCAGCGTCCGGCTTTCGCCAATCGACTGGTCGCCTATTTGGATCCCCAATATGTCCTCAAGCGTCTTGTAAGGATATCTTTTGCCACGAATGCACGCAATTTTCTCTCCGCCCAATTCTTCAAACTTGACGTTTACATTGGACGCCGAGACCATCTCGACCACAGAACTACGCGGGACGCCGAATATCTGATTACCGGCCCGCACCGATAAGCCTGCGATGATCGACAGTGTTAGCGGCAATCGCAAGGTCAGCTTGAGGCCGATGCTCTCTTGATTTTCAATTTCAATTGTCCCTCCAATCGTCTGAAGATTGCTACGAACGACGTCCATGCCAACCCCTCGGCCGGAAATGGATGTTACCTTATCTGCAGTAGATAGGCCGGGGGCAAAAATAGTGTTGAGTTGAGCACGCAATGACATTTGCTGCCATTCGGTCTTTGTGACAACCTTTGCTGCGACGGCCCGCATGCCAAGTTTTTCGATATTTATCCCGCGGCCATCATCCACCACTTCAATCAATATCTGGTTGCCCGACTGACGGGCAGAAATATTTATATGACCAATTCGGCTTTTGCCGGCGGCGCTCCGCTCCTCCGCGCTTTCAATGCCGTGATCTGCGGCATTCCGGAGGATATGTGTTAGCGGGTCACGCAATGCTTCGACCATCTCGCGGTCGACTTCTACCTCGCTGCCTTCGATGCGCAGATCAATTTCTTTCTCCAACTCAATTGACAGGTCGCGGACCAGCCTTGGCAGCGACGAGAACAGCTTATCAATGTGCTGCATGCGCATCATGCCAACTGCGTCGCGCAGTTCCGCAACGGAAGCAGATAACCGCGCAAAGGAAAGGTCTAGGTCGCCGCTGCTACCTGCTTTACGCAGCTGGCGCGACACTTCGTTGCGTGCCAGCACCATGTCGGATACGCCGCTCATCAACTTGTCGAGCAATGACAGCGATACCCGAACGCTGCGCGATTTGCCAGGTAACGTTGGTTCGCTTCCTTGTATTTCGCCAATGATTTCGAGTGGCGCGTATTTATCGTCGCCATTCCCAGCAACGACGCCCTCCCGCTGCAAATGCATAAGAACAGCAGCAATTAGGTCGCTGTCATTATCATGGATGGCAACCCCCGTTTCCAAGGCCTCAGTCAATTCTGCAATCCGGTCGATGACAGCCAAAACCGCTGTGACCAGCTCCGCTGACACCGCAACATCGCCGAGACGCGCTGCGCTCAGGACATCTTCGGCAGCATGGCTGAGCCGCAACAATCTTGGAAGTTCCAGGAACCCACAACTTCCTTTCACCGTATGGACAAAGCGGAAAACGCTATCGAGCAAAGCGCGGTCTTCGGGACGCCTCTCCCATTCGACGAGCTGGTTTGTCAGCGATTCAAGCGTTTCGCGGGTTTCCGCGATAAAGTCGTCCAGCAAGTCTTCCATCGTTCCCGCCCTGAAAAGGTAGGCCGACTGTTGGCGACATATGGTTAAAAAGACGTTGAGAAACGGCTTTTATCTATGTGCGGATAAGCGCGCCGATCACGAGATGCTCTGCATCGGGTTCCGCCAATTGAACCATGCCGCCACCTTTCAGCGCCAGCGTATGTGCCATCCAAGCGGCCGCCGTGCGCGAGTCCACTGCTAATGGATCAATCTGGCCAGTCAGCGCGTCGCGAATGGCCGAATCCATCACGATTTTAGGTCCACTGGCACGAATGACGATTTCTTGCTCTCCTGCGCGTGCCTCAGCACCCACGAACAACGTGCCCCCGCGCACCAATGCGTCATTGGCTAATAGCACGAGGTTTAACAAAATTTTCACCGCCCTTTTTGGCATCATTTGCGCAGGAACGGCCCATTCGAGAACTGTACGCCCACTTGACGTAACTAATGGCTCAATCACTAACCTTGCTTCCTTGGGATCAACATCAGAGCCGAACCCTCCGGCTGCGCCAAAGGCCAAACGGAAAAACTTGAGTTTATCCGCCGCTGCCTTTGCACTTTCCGCCAACAAATCCATACACCGCTGCCGCATTTCAGGATCATGTTCATCTGCAAGAAGCTCAAGTCCATTATTCATCGCGCCAACAGGGCTCAACAGGTCATGGCAAAGGCGCGAGCAAAGCAGGCTGGCAAAATCGATTTCGGTCTCGGACATTAAAAATAGTTCCTGAAGGTATTTGGCGTTTCGCCGCCGCTCATGGACTGACTTGGCAGGGGTTTCAACCCTCCACGACCAACGTGACGGGGGTAAATCCGCTGACTTGAGCGTCGGTGACTATGGGCCGCCATGCCGTGATGCTACGTCCGGCTACAATCAACCAGACGAGGTCATCGGGCGCAGCCTGCGCAACGTCCGTAGCCGATGGTGTGGCGGCACCATTGGGGTGCGAATGGAAATATCCCAACACAGGGAATCCGCCCGTTCTCACGTCCTTATGTGCTACTATCAGCGTAAAGGGGTCGATTTCGAAATGCCGTGTGGTATCGGCAGCGACGTTCTTCGCCAATTCCACCGAAGCAACGCGATCACCCTCCCCACGCAATATACCACAACATTCATGGTTCCCTGCAGATTCAGCCCAGTCCAGAAGTTGCCGCCAGTCGTTGCTTGATAAATGCAATGCCATCACCCATGTCTATGCGATGGCTGGGGAAAATACCACATTTACAGGCGTTTTGGGCGAAGGGCGGCTTGATAGCGCGCTTGCCGCTGCACTGCCGCAGTTTTCGCGCGCACGCATTCAGGCGCTCATTGCAGACGCTGCGCTGCGCATTAACGGCCAAGGCTTCGCTGACGCTGGTAGCAAGAAGATGTCAGGGCAGAGATTTGAGTTGAGCGTCCCCGCCCCCGTGCCCGACAAGGCAATTGCGCAGAATATCGCGCTTGATGTCGTGTTCGAGGACGAGCACCTGATCATTGTCAACAAGCCCGCTGGGCTTGTCGTGCACCCCGCCGCAGGACACAGCGATGGAACCCTCGTCAACGCTCTTTTACACCACTGCCACGGCAAGCTATCCGGCATTGGTGGTGTGCAACGCCCTGGCATCGTCCACCGCATTGACAAGGACACCTCAGGACTATTGGTGGTCGCCAAAAGTGATGCTGCGCATGAAGGCCTCGCAAAGCTGTTCGCTGCACATGACATCGAACGCAAATATATCGCCATTGTAAGCGGCATCCCGGCCCCGCCCGCCGGCACGGTCCGCACGCAAATTGGCCGGTCGACCACGAATCGCAAGAAAATGGCTGTACTGCCCGAAACAAAGGGCCGCCACGCCGTCACCCATTACCGCATGGCACAGGCCTTTGCCAAAACGGCCATCGTCGAATGCACGCTGGAGACGGGCCGTACGCATCAAGTCCGCGTCCATATGGCCCATATCGGCCACCCACTCATTGGCGATAGCGTCTATTCTAATCGACAAAACCATTACAGAATCGGTCAAAATCAAGCCAAATTCGACCGGCAGGCATTGCATGCGGCCTCTTTGGGGTTTATTCATCCTATCACCGGCGGAACTTTACGGTTTGAATGCGGTATACCAGAAGACATGCAGCTTCTGTTAAGTCAGCTTCAGCTATAGAAGGTTCGAAGGGAACGCTTTGCCATCGGGTGCTTGATGAGGCCCGGCGGGAAGTACAATGAAAGAGGAAAACATGTCTGCTAAAAAGAATGTTCCGGCTACGATACCTGCCCTCGGGGGGGACGCGAGCCTTAATCGTTACCTAAGCGAAATCCGGAAGTTTCCGGTACTGAAGCCCGAGCAGGAATATATGCTCGCCAAGCGCTTTCAGGAACATGGAGACACGAAGGCTGCCGAGCAGCTTGTGACGTCCCATCTTCGTCTCGTATCAAAAATCGCCATGGGCTATCGCGGCTACGGCCTTCCGGTGTCCGAGCTGATTTCCGAAGGCAATATCGGGTTGATGCAAGGCGTGAAGAAATTTGACCCAGACCGTGGTTTCCGCCTCGCGACCTACGCGATGTGGTGGATCCGCGCGTCGATGCAGGAATTTATCCTGCGCAGCTGGAGCTTGGTAAAAATCGGCACCACTGCCGCGCAAAAGAAGCTTTTTTTCAACTTGCGCCGCATGAAGAACAATCTTCAGGCATTCGAAGACGGTGATCTGAACCAGGAAGCGTTGCGCAAAATCGCAACCGATCTTGGTGTGTCCGAAGAAGAAGTGAACAACATGAACCGCCGCATGGCGATGGGCGGTGATACATCGCTGAACGTCCCCATGCGCGAAGATGGCGATGGCCAGTGGCAGGATTGGTTGGTCGACGACACGCCGTTGCAAGACGAACGCGTTGCCGATGCGCAAGAGGGCGACATGCGCCATGCCTTGCTGTCCGAAGCCATGGATAGTTTGAATGAGCGCGAGAAGCACATATTGACGCAACGCCGTCTGATTGAAGAACCCCAAACGCTTGAAGAGTTAAGCCAGACTTACAGCGTTAGCCGTGAGCGGATTCGTCAGATTGAAGTTCGGGCGTTTGAAAAGCTACAGAAAGCGATGCTTCGCATTGCTGGTGAGAAACGGCTATTGCTAGCCATTTAACTCGTTGTAATAATACATGACGGGCGGAAAACACTGCGCTAGTTTTTGTACATGAAAAAAACCAAGCGTTCGCTTTCCGCCCGTTTTTTGCGCTCAAGCTTTAAGGGTGCGCTTTATTTCATTGGCGGCAGCGTCGTGCTTACGGCGGTCTACTCCGTACTCCCGGTCCCGACCACTTTGACGATGCTTTTCGATCCCAACGGCGCGAAACGAGACTGGACTCCGCTTTCCGACATCTCACCTAACCTTGTGCGCGCAGTCATCGCGGCCGAGGACGGCAAATTCTGCAGCCATGACGGGTTTGACCGTGAAGCCATTGAGCAAGCACTGGAGCGCAACAAGCAAGGCGGCCGCATGCGCGGTGGTTCTACCATAAGCCAGCAAACCGCGAAGAATGTTTT
>Ga0136636_10000241_pt1 | contig 25736 bp, 23 predicted proteins | sample AntDrymUQ8522106_2_FD_104653 | JGI IMG/M metagenome (GOLD analysis project Ga0136636, IMG submission 104653) | Polar desert sand microbial communities from Dry Valleys, Antarctica - metaG UQ852 (21.06) | ecosystem: Environmental > Terrestrial > Soil > Desert | place: Antarctica: Dry Valley... | reverse complement strand
TTTTCCGGGAATAATTCCTTTGGAACTTTCTTCGGGGAAATTAGTAATTAAGAGTAAATCAGAGTTTTGCATTTCAATATTCGCTTCGGAATGAGAACGATATCCTAAATTTTTCAATACATTTTTTAGGGGTGTATTTTCGATTTGCGCCAGAATTTTTTCATCGATCCTACCCACTAATTTTAGGATAAAATTATTTTGAAAATCTTCATTTCCTTCCATCAAATCGATTAAAGCTTTCCATAAAATATTTGGATTTCTGAGCTGTTCCAAAACACCAATATAGCTCAAAGTAAATTTTGAAAACTCAACCTCAACCTTTTCCTCAACCTCAATCCCGTCAAAACCATTGGTGATACAAAACGCATTTGCGCCTTTTTTCCGGAAATTTTCTGCATCGGTATAACTTGTGGCTACAGTAATATCGGCAGTTGCAAAGACTTTTTTTTCTAAATCCCGGTGTTTTTGATCTGCAGAACTGGATAATTTTAAATGTTTGTAGTAAGAAATTTCTGTCCACGGATCCCGAAAATCGGCAATCCATTTTAGATTCGGAAATTCCTTCTTTAATTCCAATCCTATTAAATGCATCGAATGAGGTGGACCTGTAGTGACAAAGGCTTTGAAGTCATTTTCTTTTAAATATTTCTTTAGAAATTTCACAGAAGGCTTTACCCAAAAAACACGCGCATCTGGAATAAAAAAATTCCCTCGAACCCAAATTGATAGTTTGGATTTCCAGGATTGATTTTGGCCCACATCAAATTGCCCCGCTTTGAACTTTTTATTGTCTTTCCCAAAAAATTCTGCGATTTGATAGGGTTCCCAAATTTTGGTTCTAATAATTTCCAATTGAGGAGAAACTCCTTTTTCCAGGGTTTCATCGATGATTGGATAACTTGGATTTTCGGGAATAAAAACTGTTGGTTTCCATCCAAATTCTGGTAAATATTTCACAAATTTTAACCACCGCTGAACACCTGGACCACCGGAAGGCGGCCAATAATAGGTGATGATTAATATTTTTTGTGTGTTTCCGATTGCTTAAACGTATTGATTTCTTTTGCGGTAAACCCAAAAAATCCCCAAACCACTCAACAACAAAAACAACCCGAAGCAAATCATCGAAATCAATTTTCCTGTTGCAATAACTTCTGGCGCAAAAATCATTTTTACCGTATGTTCTCCAGCCGGAACATGAACTGCTCTCAGTAAATAATTCGCCTTGATGTAAGGAACTTCTTGATCATCCAGAAACATTTTCCAGCCTTTTGGATAATAAATTTCTGAAATTACAGCGAGTTGCGGCGTTTTGGATTCCGTCTTAAATTCTAACTCATCTGCTTGATATTTCACCAAATTAATAAAAGCGGTTGAATCTGGCTGCATTGTTTTTCCCTGAAGATAATTTTTATCCTCCTGTGCAATCACTGCAGTTTTTTTGGTATCAATCTCCCCAATTAATCCAATTTCTTCATTCGGAGAATTGGCCCATTTCACATTAGAAACAAACCAGGCATTACCATTACTTTCAGGATTGATCACGGCATCTGGCTTTTCCTGACTGCCAAAAATCATATATTTGGCATTGAGCATATTCAATATTCTGGGCACTTTTACCGTATCCATATTGGTGAAATACTGGTTGATCAGATCATCATATCTGCGAAGTTTTACCGCATGATAACCACCGATGGAGGATTTGAAATAAGAAGTATTGGTTTCTCCGAAAGTTCCTAAAACCTGATTGTAAATTCGGTAATGCGTTTGATCTTTTTCCGTGATGGTCTCCAGAACTTTGTTCACATTTACATTATCCAAAAGTGTCTTCAGATTCTTGTTATCCCCCACTTTTTGCATAAGCAGGTCGGAATTTTCTGTTTGAAACGGATTTTCCGTAAAACTTCTGTCAATGAAATTATCGTTATTCAAATAGCGCTTACTTACGCTCCACAAATCGAATAAACTCACTGTTCCGATAATGATAATGGCTAAATTCTGACTGATTTTCTTCTTCAACCCAAAAAACAAAACTGCAGCTGTAATTCCTACATAAATGATGGCTTTGATCGCATCAATTTGGAATATTTTCGCTCTGCCCTCAATCAAGAAATCGAGCAAATAAGGTGGCAAATAAGTTTTCTCCGAAGCAGTATAAAATCCTAAAATAGATTTACCGAACACAAGCAAAATGAAAGTAATTCCTAATACCACTCCACTTACGGCTACTAAAATTTTCTTTTTGTATGCCTCTGTCAAAATATTTTCAGCGGTAGTTTCTGTAGATTCACTGGAGTTGAAAAAGCGGTAAAGTCCGACGATCGCAATGAGTGGGAACAATAATTCTACCACGACTAAAATCGAACTTGGCGCCCGAAATTTATTGTAAAATGGAACAACTTCAATGAAAAAATCAGATAAAGGCATAAAGTTGCTTCCCCACGCTAAAAGAATGGATAAAATAGAAGCTCCCAAAATCCAATACCGGTATTTTTTCCAGGCGAAGAAAAATCCTAAAACTGCTAAAAAACAAACGACCGCTCCTTGATAAGCAGGACCAGAAGTTCCGGGTTGTTCCCCCCAATAAGTAAGCGAGCCAAAACCTTTGGAAATGCGGTTCATCTCCTCTTGCGAAGGTTGATTGCTTTCTACCAATTCCTGCACTTTCTGCATCATTTCTGCAGAACCTTCTTCATTGCTGGAACCACCCATTAATCGGGGAATAAAAAGATTCAGGGTTTCTAGTTTTCCATAACTCCACATGAGCATACTTTCCTTATCCATCCCGGATTTAGTAGAGGAATGAATGTCATTATCTAAGATTTGTTTTCCTCGAACGGTTTCTGTAATGTATTCGGAATTCGCCATAATTCGCTGCGAATTCATCCCAATTCCCAGAACAAAAGCCAAGGCTAAAATTCCGGTAGAGATGCCGAAATGTTTCCAGGGTGTCTTTTTTTGAATCGCCCGAATTAATTCCGATAAAAATAAAAAAGCCAGCGCTAGAAATAAATAATACGTCATCTGTGGATGATTGGCCGCGATCTGCAACCCCATAAATAAAGCTGTGACAATAAATCCGAGGATGTATTTTCTTTGAATAAAAACCAATAATATTCCAGCTAAAAGCGGTGCGAAATAAACAACGGTGTGAATTTTACCATTATGTCCTGCCGCTAATGCAATATAAAAATAGGTAGAAAGTCCAAAAAAAGTGGCTCCTAATAAAGCATATTTCCAGTTTCGAACCGCGACAAGTCCCAAGAAAAAGAATCCCGAAAAAAGCAGAAAGATGTAATTGGCCGGCTTCGGTAAGAAAAGAAAAAGATCATCAATTTTCTTGATGAGATCTCCTCGGAATTGCGATCCCATTTGATAAGTTGGCATTCCACCAAACATAGAATCACTCCAATACGTTTCTTTGCCATTCGCGGCTCTGTAATCCAATAATTCCTTTGCACCGCCTTTGTATTGAACAATATCATGTTGATAGAGTTGCTTTCCAGAAATTACAGGATTAGCATAAATTAAAGCCAAAAGCAAAAATGCGAGGAGGCTTCCAAAGATGAAAATCAGTTTTTTATTTTTTCCCATAGTACTACATCTCTCCATAAAAACCTCTCTGCAATTGAATGTAGAAAGGTTTTTGGTTAATTTTTATTTTCCTTTTTCTCTTTAATTTCTTCGTAATCTACTGTTTCCGCGTCCCAGTTTATTTGTGAATCCAAGTTTTTTTTGGAATTCTCTTTTGGACTGGAAGCTCCATTGGGCGGTTTCGGAAATTTATAAAAAGCGGAAAAAAAGAGCCTCTTCAAAATATTCCAGAGAAAAAAAATGATAACGGTTGCAAGAATTATTTCAAAAATATATTTCATTTTTCAAAGAGTAAGAAGAAATTTTAGTTTCGGTAAGGATTTTACTTCACCCAAGTTTCTCCCCAATTATTTAAGGTTACATAATTAATTATTTTCCACCAGGATTTACCATCACAGAAGAGTTGGAAACACTTTTCATCGTTTGAGACTGTTTTCCGTCTGAAAGGGTTTCCGTTTGCGTTGTTTTCACATTTATATTCTGATTTTGAATCCACCCTGTTTTTTGATCTAAGGTTAAAGTTCCATTTTGAGTCAATTCAGAACTCATACTTCGCGTGATTCCTTCCTGTGTTTTTTTCTCCGTTTTCGCAGGAATTCCACCAGTTACGGCAATTACTGCTTTTCCGTTTCCTACACTTTTTAAGGTATAAGTAGTAGAGATTTTTACTTTTCCATCTGGAGTAGCATTTTCTGTTTTGGTCCATTTTTCTCCGATTTTAACTCCTTTCGCCGGGATTAAAATTAAATTTTTGGAGAATTGGTCTTTCAAAATATTTTCGTTAAAACTGTTTTTAACACTTGCCAATAATTCGCTGCGCATTTTTGGATCTTTTACTGCGCTTGTTAAATTGGCACTTACTTTTTTATAAATAGGATCAAAACCAGTCAAAGAAATTACTTTTCCTTTTTCATCCATTTTCATGTTCAATTTATTACCAGACAGCGCCTTATTCATTTTCCACATCATTTTCAGCTGCTCTTCTTTCGGTTCCGTCCCTTTGGAATCGATTAAAACTGATTTTCCGTTCGCCGACTGCAAATTCTTTTTCCCCACTAAATTAATACTGATATCATAAATCCCATTCTCGAAATTATTTACGGTAAAACTCATTTCATCCGTATTTTCACTGGAACCACTTTGCGTTTTACCACCTGGAGCAGAAAGGGTTTGCACATCTTTTTGCGTGGTAATCAAAGGATAGGTTTTTCCCTTCTCTAATTTGAACGTTTGGGTATAAATTCCGGCGGAATCAGTAATGGCAGGAGTTTCTGTAATTACTTTTTCTACAATTGCAGAATCTTTCACAGGAACTTCTACGGTAATGGTTTTACCCGTTTCCGGATCAATTTTGGTCACTGTTTTTGTTTCTTTTTTACAAGCAACTAAGGTGATAGAAAGGAGCGCGATGGCGGTAATTTTTTTCATTACTATTTTTTAGATCTTTTTTATGAGTTTAATTTTGCAAAAGCAAAATTTCGGACAAATTTAATGTAATTATTATAGTTTTCTAGAGTCCATCGTTTTTTTTTATTGCCTTCTGAATTTGAATATGACCATTGACCAAATATAATACTCATTCTAAAAAATAAACGTGAATGATAAAGGAGAAAATTATAATTTTAGGAAGCAATTTTGCTTCTTACTCCTTCTTTCTACAAAGTGAAAATTTAAGTAAATTTACAGTCTTAATTAAAATCCCTTTTGTTTATGCAAAATCCACTTCTCTATAAATTCAACACCGAACATCATTCCGCTCCCTTCACCGAAATTAAGGAAGATCATTTCTTGCCCGCATTTCTCCAGTTAATAGCGGAAAGTGAAAAAGAGATCACAGAAATTGCGGAGAACACAGAATCTCCAACTTTTGACAATACTTTAGGTGTCTTAGCTTTTGCTGGGGAACAATTAGAAACCGTGTCCGGAATATTTTTTAATCTAAATTCCGCAGAAACCAACGATGAAATTCAAAAAATTGCGCAAGAAGTTTCCCCACTTCTCACGGAATATTCTGCGAAGATCTCTCAAAACGAAAAGCTTTTCTCCCGAATAAAAACTGTTTTTGAAACACAAGAACAATATCATCTTTCGGAAGAACAAAAAATGCTTTTGGAGGAAACCTACAAAGGATTTGTAAGAAGTGGTGCCCTTTTGAACCAAGAAGAAAAAGATAAAGTTAAAGAAATCAGCATTGATTTATCGAAAAAATCACTGCAGTTTGGACAAAATGTTTTAGCAGAAACCAACAATTATTATAAGCAGATTTTAAATAAGGTTGAATTAGCTGGAATTCCAGAACCTATTTTAGAGCAATATCGGGAAGAAGCTAAAGAGCGAAATTTAGAAGGTTTTGTGGTGACTTTGCAATATCCAAGTTATCTTCCTTTTCTCACTTACGCAGAAAATCGGGAATTGAGAAAAGAATTGGCTTTAGCAAACGGAAAAAAATCCTTTAATAATAATGAATTTGATAACCGTAATTTGATCAAAGAAATCATTTCCCTTAAAAAAGAAAAAGCACAAATTTTAGGCTATGATTCCTATGCAAACTACGTTTTGGAGGAAAGAATGGCAAAATCGCAGGAAAAAGTTTCGGAATTTCTGCAGGAACTTTTGGTGAAGGCAAAACCTTTCGCCGAAAAAGAAATTGAGGAACTAAAAAATCTCGCAAAAGCAGATGGAATTGAGGAAATGCAGAGTTTTGATCACGCGTTTTATGCAGAAAAATTACGCAAACAAAAATTTGATATTGATGATGAAGAGTTGAAACCTTACTTTCCACTAGAAAAAGTAGAGGAAGCAGTTTTCGATTTAGCCAAAAAATTGTTTGGACTGGAATTCGTGGAAACGGCCGATATTCAAAAATACCATGAAGACGTAAAAACCTACGAAATTTCTGAAAATGGAACCTTCAAAGCACTTCTTTACGCAGATTATTTCCCGAGAAAAGGAAAAAGAGCGGGAGCCTGGATGACGAGTTTTAAAAACCAGTCCAGGAAAAATGGAGAAAATATCCGTCCCCATATTTCAGTGGTCTGTAATTTCTCTAAACCCAGTAAAGACACGCCAAGTCTCTTGACTTTTCAAGAAGTTACCACGCTTTTTCATGAATTTGGGCACGCTTTGCACGGAGTTTTAGCCGATACGGTTTATCCAAATTTGTCCGGAACCTCCGTAAAATGGGATTTCGTGGAATTGCCTTCCCAATTTTTGGAGAATTATTGTTACGAACCGGAATTCTTAGAAACTTTTGCAAAACATTATAAAACCGGAGAAATTTTATCTCGTGAAAAAATGCAGAAAATTGCAGATTCCAAAAGTTTTATGGAAGGTTACCAAACTTTACGGCAACTCGGTTTGGGGATGTTAGATTTAGCTTATCACACCAATCCAGAAAAAGTTGCGGACGTAAAAACCTTTGAAGTTGATGAAACGCAGGCAACCAATCTTTATCCCGGAAATCCAGAAACTGCAATGAGTACAAGCTTTTCTCATATTTTTCAAGGCGGTTATTCGGCGGGATATTATTCTTATAAATGGGCAGAAGTTTTGGATGCAGATGCTTTTCAATATTTTAAAGAAAATGGGATCTTCAATCCAGAAATCGCTGCGAAATATAAAATTCTACTTTCTTCCGGTGGTACAAAAGACCCGATGGAATTGTACAAAAACTTTCGTGGAAGTGAGCCGAAGGTAGAAAGTTTATTAAAAAGAGCTTTTGGATAAAATGGAAAAACAAAATAATGATATTCCCGCCTACAGATTGATGCGCGATGCTGAAGGAGAAAGTTTTTTTGAAAAGGGCGTCATTCTCACCGAAATAAAAATTAAATCTGGTGAATTCTGGTTTGCAAAAGAAATCGATTCCTGGCAAATTGGAGCACACACCGCACCACGAAAGCAATTTGTCATTACACTGCAAGGAAAATTAGAATTCACCACAAGCGATGAAAAATCCTTTATCATAGAACCCGGAGTTGTATTGTTAGCGGAAGATATTGCAGGTGAAGGTCACGTTTGGAAAATGATTGAAGGCCACGAAACGTGGCACAGAATCTATATTCCTTTCGAAGAAGAGGCCGAAAAGTATTTTAAAAAGCAATAATTCACATAAGTAAAATTTCTCTTTAAATAAGTCAGAAGAGAAAAATAAATTTCAGGAATTTTTTTAGAAAAAATAAAGAAATTCAAATAAATATTCGGTTAAACAAAAATCGCGTTCAGAAACTGAGCGTGATTTTTTTATAATTTTTGTAGGGTAGAATTTCGTCTTTTGGCGAGGATCGGAATGGAGATTATGCCCATCACGATCATTAAAACCAATTGCATGGTATGAGAAATAAACGCGTAAGAAAGTCCAACTTCCCCGCCTTCTTCAGGATTTTTTCCCATGGACAGGAAAAGCGCCATCATGCCAAATTTTAGAGCCAAATGAAATGCACCAATTCCGCCCGAAGCTGGAACCATCATTCCCAAAGTTCCGACTACGATGAGGAAAAAACCATCTGCAATAGTAAGATCAGACGTTTCTGGAAGCGCAAAACAGATTAAATAAGCCGCGAAATAGTAGGACATCCAAATTCCAAAAGTTAAGAGGATGAACTTGCCTTTTTGCTTCATTTTAAAAATGGAAGTAAGGCCGTGAAAAACACCATTAACAAAAGCAATAAATTTTTGTCTCTTATTAAGGAAAAGATATAAGATTGCGGCTAAAATTAAAATAAAAATTACAATCTTTAAATAAAAGTAAAAATTATCAAAATCCTGAATACCAAATTTCATTAACAATCTTTCTAAAAAATTCGGTACAAAAACTACATCTTTCTTTTTTTCTTCGGTTACATATTTATAAAAAGCAATAATTGCCTCATATTTAAAAATCAGCGTTAATCCTAGAAAAACCATCATACAAAGCAGATCAACTACTCGTTCTAGAATGATTGTTCCGAAAGATTTTTCTACCGGCACTTTTTCTACACCATACAACGCCGTAGATCTTGCCAATTCCCCACTTCTGGGAATGGTTAAATTCATTAAATAGCCAAAAGAAATAGACCACAAAGAATTAGAACTGGAAATATGATAACCCATTGGTTCCAGCAATAAATTCCAGCGAACTGCCCGAAACCAATACGCCAAAAGTCCAAAAACGGCGGCAACAAAAACCCAGAAATAATTGGCTTTTGCAAAATATCCTGCAATTTTTTTGAATTCCATGCCTTTTAATGCAAACCACATAAAAAGTGCAGCAATTCCCAAGGAAACAGCAATGGTGAGAAAGGTTTTAAAAGGATTGGCTTTAGGATTTTGGTCCAAAGAAAAGGTGTTATCCGACATTAAGTAAGGAGATTAGTTTTTTCGTCGGGGAAAATTATTTTCGGCTGAAAATCCTTCGCTTCTTCCGGAGTCATCTGTGCATAAGACATGATAATAATGATGTCATCTTTCTGCACGCGTCTTGCAGCGGGACCATTCAGACAGATTTCGCCAGATTTTCTTTTGCCTTTTATAGCATAAGTATCAAATCTTTCCCCATTATTCACATTTACGATATAGACTCTTTCTCCCACGATAATTCCAGAGGCATCCAAAAGATCTTCATCAATGGTAATGCTTCCTATATAATTAAGATCCGATTCTGTGACACGGACTCTATGGATCTTTGATTTAAAAATTTCAATTAACATGGCGCAAATTTAATTATTTAAAATAAAAGAACAGCAAAATAACTTATAAAACGGCTCCATTAAGTCGTAGAGGACAACAAATCCTAATTTTAGACATTCGGATGATTATCAATTCAGTAGATTGCAATATAGAAATTTGAAGAAGTAAAATTCCGTATTTCATAATTTCAGAAATTAGATCAGAAATCTTTAAAAGCTATGGATTGATAAGGGCTGTATAAGATTCCGAAATGAGCAAACGCAGTTAAATGGTAAACTTTCTATTTTCTGACTTTATACACTTTTAAACATTTCACTCTATTTTTTACTATTTTTATGTAAAAAATTTGCTTGATATGAAAATTGTTTTATATTTGCTTTAACATTAACAATAACCTTAATATTTAAAATTATGAACAAGTCTGAACTAATCGACGCTATTGCAAAAGATGCAAGTATTACTAAAGTTGCTGCGAAAGCTGCTTTAGAATCTTTTATTTCTAATATCATGAGTACTTTGAAAGAAAAAGATGGAAAAGTTTCTCTAGTAGGTTTCGGAACTTTCTCTGTAGCAGATAGAGCTGCAAGACAGGGAATCAATCCTGCAACTAAAAAACCAATCCAAATCGCAGCTAAAAAAGTTGCTAAATTTAAAGCGGGAGCTGATTTATCTGCTGCAGTGATGGAAGGCATGGCTACAAAAAAGAAAAAATAATCATTCCTTAGTACAAAGAATAAACCTCATCAATCCGATGAGGTTTTTTTGGATCCCGGTTGAAATTTACGGAGCTAATCTAGAAATTTTCCAATCAAAATCTTCCTGCAGTTCATAGATTATTCTGTCGTGCAAACGGTTTGGTCTTCCCTGCCAAAATTCTATTTCATAAGGTTTTGCTAAGTAACCGCCCCAATTTTTTGGACGCGGAATTTCTTTTCCCGCCCATTCTTTCTCTAAATCTTTTAACCTGTCTTCTAAAAATTGCCTGTTTGGAATAACCTGACTTTGGGGCGAAACCACTGCACCAAGCTGACTTCCCGTTGGTCTGGATTGAAAATAACCGTCGCTTAAATTGGGAGCAATTTGATCCAAATCTGCTTTGATGATAATTTGTCTCTCTAAATCTGGCCAGAAAAAATGCAGACAAGCTTTGTGATTTTCTTCAATCGCTTTTCCTTTTCGGCTTTCGTAATTGGTATAGAAAATAAAACCTTCCCAAGTATAGGATTTTAGCAAAACCATTCTTGTTCGCGGACAACCGTCTTGTTCTAAGGTAGAGATCGACATTGCATTGACTTCGGAAACTGTAGAATGTTCCTTTGCTTCCGTAAACCAGTCCCGAAACTGCTCCATGGGATTTTCTTTAATTTGATTTTCAAGAAGTTGAGCCTTTTCGTAAACTTTTCTACTGTCCGATAGGTTTTCCATAAATAATTTTTGTTAATTTTGAATGAGTTTTTTAACTAACTCCCAATTTCAGATGAATAATTCTTACAAAGGTAAAATTTTAATTTCCACACCGGATATTTCGGGGGATATTTTTTCCCGCTCTGTTGTTCTGATTATTGATCATAACGACAGCGGGGCTTTCGGATTAATTCTAAATAAAAAAAATAGCGGCGTAAGTTCCCGTCTTCTTGATATTTTTGGCTTTGCAGTAGATGTTTATGAAGGTGGACCTGTAGAAAATGGCAAAATATTTTTCATCATCAAAGGAAATAAAATTACTGAAAACTATATCGATATTAACCCGGAATTTTACCTCACAGAAGATCTGGAAAACGTAGTTTCTTCCATCGTAGAAGAAGAATTAAGCACGCAAGATTTCAAAGTTTTTTCCGGATATTCTGGATGGGGCGCTTTTCAGCTGGAAGGCGAAATTGAAAGAAAAATGTGGACTTTGGTAGAAGTCTATAATTTGGATTACACCTCTCCAAATGATCAGGGTTTATGGAAAAACATTATGCAGAATTTGGGTGGCGAATATTTGCTGTGGGCAAATGCGCCAGAAGATGTTTCTATGAATTAAGCCATATTAAACATGATTGTTCATCCTCAATTTGAAATATTACATGATCCTATATTTTAGTTCCGGGAATTTGTCAATATTAACAAAACTTTAGCTATAATTTAAGATTTCATTAGGAAATATCTAAATTCTTGCTGCGTTATGAAAGTAATAATAACTGCGGTATAGAAAATACGATGTAATTTTTATGCCTCCAGAATTAAGCCCGCAATTTTTCGGATTGCTTGAGGATAATTGATAATAGTTAAGTTTAAAAAACCCGGTCAATGACTTTCTTTCAAGGTTGTTTACTGGGTTTGTCAATTCTGATCGAAACTCAATTTCCACTTTTCTATCATTTCTGCAAAGCGATTGGTTTCAAAAGTTTTATTCCGGATTTTGGTGACAGAAAACAAACCTTTCTCATCAGAAATCATTAAAATTTCTTCTGCTTTTTGGGATTCAAAGGCAATCATTTCTGATTCTTCAATTTCTGCTAATTTATTCTTGTGCAAAAATGTGACAAAATTCTCCATCAACGGGGAAATATAAGCACCTTCGGATTGCTTCGGTACTTTGATAAGGTTTTCTGTTAAGAAAAGTAGATTTCCAAAAATACTTCGCGCAATTTTCTTATTGGAATTCAGCAGAATAACATCATTTAAATCATTGTCTTTTGCATAAATTTCTGCGTAAATATTTTCGGGAGAATGAACCCGAATAGAACTCAAAAAGTGCGTGGAAACGTGCAATTCTTTGATTAGATCCATTTCATAATTCGACTGAACTTTCAAAACATCTTCTACCGCTTTTACTTCAAAATAGAAAGAAACACCCGCTTTTTGGATGTCAATCTCATCGTTATTTCTGTACGCAACAAAATGAATAAATGCATCGGAAACTCCAGTGTCTAAAACATTTTCCTGAAAATAATTTTGGAAAAACTCCAGTGTATAAGAAAGGGGAATTTGCATGCGCATCTTCCGCATAGAGGCCATGAGAAAAAAATAACACTCTTCCGCCAGAATGACATGATTTTTCCGCACAAAAAAAGTAACACTTACTGCATCTCCATAAAGAAATGCCCGATTTTGTAAATTCATCTTTTCAGTTTGATCTGTCATTTTTTCCAAATTGATCTTGCATTATATTAAAAAAATAATGAACGAAAAATCGTTCATCAAATTTAGGTCCTGTAGAAATAAAATTAAGTTGCCCCTAATTTGATTTTCAAGTTTTCTATTAGATTTTCCCAATACAATCTGTTTTCCTCTTCGTCACCTGGATCGCAAAAATCAGTAATATTAAGAGACAAATCATCTGTAATATCATCTATTACAATGGTAATTTCGAAGAAATTTTTGGTTCCTTCATCTTCTTCCCAGCGGAAACGCACAAAACTTTCCGGTTTGTAGCGAATTAACGTGGCTTTTTCAGCAGGACTTCCGTTCCAACTAAAGAAAAAGTCGTCTCCTTTTTCCAGCACTTCGTCTGCAAACCACTCAGAAAGTCCTTCTGCACTTGCCATGTATTCATACAAAATTTCTGATTGACAGTGCATTGCAAATTCATACTGCACTTTCGTTTTCGACATATCGCTCCTTTTTTTAATGAGTCGCAATATATAAATTAAATTCTGATAAAAGAAAATAATTCAACTTAAAATGATGAATGTTTTGGAAGTTAAAACCAATCAAGAAAATGTGGAATTAAAAATTATGAAACTCGCGGAATTCTATGCCTTAATCTTCTTGCAAAACTTCTAAAATAATTTGGCAACCCTCAAAAATTTCTTCCAATGATAAAGTTAAAGGCGGCGAAATACGCAGATATTCATTGCGATACAACTGCCAGAAAACGATCAAGCCTTTTTCCATACAGCGTTTTGCAACATGCAACGTATAATCGGGCGATCCTAAATTAACCGCTAACATTAATCCTTTCCCGTTAATATTAATAATTTTCGGGTGAACCAAAAGTTGGCGAAAGAGCTTTTCTTTTTCTGCGATTTCACTCATCAAATCGCTTTCCAAAACTTCTTTGAGTGTTGCATAACTTGCTGCTGCAATCAGAGGATTTCCTCCGAAAGTGGTGATATGACCTAATTTTGGCTCATGTGAAAGCGTTTCCATAATTTTTCGGGAACTCATAAATGCCCCTACTGGAACTCCGCCTCCCATTCCTTTTCCCATGACCAAAATATCTGGAACCAGGTTGTAATGTTGAAAAGCAAATAATTTTCCGGTTCTGCCAAATCCGGGCTGAATTTCATCTAAGATCAAAAGTGCTCCTACTTCCCCGCATCTTTTTTTAAGATTGCTGAAATAATTCTCATCGGGCATTAAAAATCCGGCAGCACCCTGAATGGTTTCTGCTAAAACACAGGCGGTTTTTTCTGTGATTTGGTCGAAATCCTTTTCATTATTAAAGTCAATAAAATTCACCAAAGGTAAAAGCGGGCGAAATTCTCTTTTATGATATTCATTTCCCGAAACAGAAAGTGCGCCGTGTGTATTTCCATGGTAAGAATTTTTCATAGAAATAATTTCTTCTCTTCCCGTATATCTTTTGGCGAGTTTTAAGGCACCGTCAATTGCTTCTGCACCAGAGTTTACAAGATAAGTTACCTCCAAAGGTTCTGGAGTAGAATCTGCTAAAAGTTTACACAATTTCACGGGCATTTCTTGGGCATATTCTCCGTAAACCATCACGTGCAGATATTTTTCTGCCTGGGTTTTGATGGCTTCTACAATTTTTGGGTGAGAATGTCCTAAAGTATTGGCAGAAACTCCCGCCACAAAATCGAGGTATTTCTTGCCGTTTGTACCATAAATATAGCAACCCGCAGCTTTTTCCACTTCAAATCCGGCTGCGAAATGAGTAGTTTGAGCTTGGTATTTAAAAAAATCTTGTTGCATATTACGTGTTTAATTTTACGCAGAACCTGCGCCCCGACTTGAATGGATCCCGATGTTAAATCGGGAGGGAATGGAAGGCGGAAAAAGACGCCCAAATAAAAAAATTATTTCCGAACGCGCTTGGGTTTTTTGGCTTCTTCTTTGGCTTTGTCATCATCAATCGTTTTTTGTGCCGCGTTGAATAGCGCATCGTCTGCTACATATTTTACTTCTTCGTAATTGGGTGAATCGACGAAGATGTCTTGCCATTTCCGCAGTCGGTCTTTGGTATTCCAATTAAAATCCGGAAAAAACCGTTTCTCCCGGGAAATCTGACTCATGGGATAAATATCCGTATTTGCGCCAATATTGCAGGAAATAATCTGAACGCGTCTCTCTTCAAATTCTGCTTCAATGGTTCCACAAGTAGAAAGTGCAATTCCGATGCGTTCAACTTCCTTCGTTTTTTCATTGGTGTCATCTGCATAAGTGATTGCCTGTGCATTTCCGATAACTTTTGCCAGATTGATGTCATTGTCTTTGTAATAAATAATCATCAGTTTTCCTTTGATCTGATTGAATTCGTCCTTCAGGTTTAAAGAGTCCGCTTTGCTAATGGCAAAAGCATTTCCGATGACTTTCAAAGAATCAATATTTTCATTTTCGGTGTCGAAATAGGCCTCAATTTTATCGCCGGTTACTTGCTTTTCTCCACTCCAGGCAATGGGTTTTCCAAATAAATTCATAATTCCATCTGTCTCATTGAAAGTTAGAGAATCTGTCCTCACCTGAATATTGGATTTAAACATCCTGGATTTTCTATAGGTGCGAAGGAAACTTTTTTTCTTCAGCGGATCTACCTCATCAATTTTCTGATAAGCCAAAATGCGGTCTGCAGAAAAATACATGGAATCTTTCTCCAAAATCTTTACGGCATAGGGTTTTTCGGTCATCATGGCGGAATCTTTTTTCTCGTAAATCTCGCCGTAACCGCCTTTCATGTAGCGTTTTTCCTGAGGATCGCGTAACGTAACATTTCCTTTTGCCGTTCCAAATCCCGTGATCTGGTTAAAATACATATCGTCTCCCGTTAATATTTTACCATTGTAATTAATGCGGGAATTTTTTTTCAGATAGACTTCTTTGGAATTCATGTTATACGAACCGCGTTCTGTATACACTAGATTTGCAGGATTTTTTTTGTTAATGATGGTGGTAGGACCAAAAAAATCTGCAGTATTGGTATTTTGATTTTGTTTGATATTGGTGCCATCGACCGTATAATCGGGATTATTGATTTTTACATTTCCCGTAAAATCAATCATTTTGGAGTTTAGATCATAGGTTGCGGACTTGGTGTACATCACGTTTGTAGCGTCAGAAATTGTTCCACCAGTATTGAAATAGGCTTTATTAGAAATCCTATCGTAGTACAAAGTTTCCGTCTTGATGGTCTGTTTCGGATCCGTGAGAAGAACATTTTTCCGAGCAATGCCTTTTTGGGAATTTCCATCATATTCCATTTCTCCGGCAGTGATCACGGAGCCATCTGCATTTTGAAGCTTTACATTACCAATTGCTTTTACAAAATTTTGCTCTTCATAGAAAATAACTTCATCCGCGGAAAGTAAAGATCCTTGATGTTCAAACTGAACATTTCCAGAAAAATAGGGATTTCCATTATATTTTGATAAATCTTTCTGGAAAAAATCCGAGTGAATTAAACGAACTTTATCAGTTGGTGTGGTACTTTGCGTGGTATTGAAATAAGGATCCTTCACCAAAGGATCATTCGGTTTGGTGTTGATCTGCGCAAAAACAGCAATATTTATGAAAAGAAATAAAATGAAAAATATTCTCATTACTTTTTTTTAGTACCGTAAAAATAAAGGGAGTGAGAATCAATGTTTACGCCAAATGCACTTTCTATGGAATCTTTTATTCCCTGAATTCTAGGATCGCAAAATTCAATTATTTCTTCTATCACTTTGTCTGAATCCTTTTTGTAAATGACCAAATGATCATGCTGTTTATCAAAATAGGACTTTTCGTAAGAAGAAGACGTCAACGTTTTTTCTCCAAATTGGTGTTTGCGGATTAATCCAGCATCTAAAAAAATTTCGATGGTGTTATAAATGGTTGCTTTGGAAACGTGATATTTCTTCTGCATCATCAGAATATAGAGATCATCTACATTGAAATGATGCTCCATGGTGTAAATTTCTTCTAAAATCGTATATCTTTCCGGCGTGTTTCGGAAACCTTTTTCGTGCAGATATTGTTTTAAAACTTCTTTTATCGTAGCAATATTGACTTCTTTCTGTTTTGGGTTCATCAAAATAATTATGTACAAATTTATTGATTTTATTCCAATTAAAATATTCCCCTTTCTCCCAAAAAAAATTCCTGAAATAAATTCAGGAATTATGTTTTAAGATCGATAGTGTCTAAACGCGACCTGCTTAATTTTTTTACTTAAAACCTGTTGATCCAGAAGCGGTGCCGATTCTACCACCACATTGTGCGGAGAAACTCCCCAGGCTTTAAAATCGTCACTGCCAATATATTTCACAAAATTGTAAATATTAAGGGTCAGTTTTTCTTTTACGGTCAAAAGCGTGTCGTTGATATAGGTATTATCGATGATCACATACTTCAAGTCTGGTGGAATATTATGCGCGCGAAGTGAAGGGTGAGAACTTCTCATCGGGATAGTTCCTTCTTCCATCATATCTGCTAAAACCTGATCAAAATAGTCATTTATTCTTCTGTCAATTTTAAACCCAAGAAGAAAATTAATGCGGTAGATTGTTCCCGGCATAATTTCATCTATCGTATATTTAAAGGTGAAAGGATCTTCCTGATTTACAATATTTAAAATAAAATAGTGATCCGCTCTTTTCGGTTGCTTACGTAGAATGGAATATATAATTTTTGATTCTATTTCCTCATCTCTTTTTGCACGGCTCAAAAACGCAAGATTGGTAGCGTATTTTGGGATGGTTTCATCCAATTTTAAATCTTTAATAATCGACACATATTTATCCAGAGGTACAAATTTTATAAATTTCGCCTTGATTCTTCGTCCGTTGTACCATGCATACATACAGGCTGCAATAAAACCTCCGAGAACAATTGTTAACCAACCTCCATCAAAGAATTTAATAACATTGGCATAGAAAAATCCGAGCTCAATGGTGAGATAAACCCCAAGAAATCCAAAAGCAAAAAACTTATTAACACGGCTTCTACTGAGCCAAATAAAGAGAAGAATGGTGGTCATTAACATCGTTACAGTAATGGTTAAACCATACGCAGCTTCCATGGCTTCTGATTTCTGGAAATATAAAACCACAATAAAACAGAGAACCATTAAACCCCAGTTTATTCTCGGGATATACATTTGTCCTTTAACTCCAGAGGGATAATCAATCTGTTGATTAGGCCAAAAAGTAACAGACATTGCCTCAGAAAACATGGTGAATGATCCCGTAATGACGGATTGACTCGCAATGATTGCTGCAAATGTGGCTAAAATAACACCGGGTAAAATGGCCCATTCTGGCATAATTCCAAAAATAGGATTAATTCCTTCTGAGACACTTGTAGGATTATCCAGCAACCAAGCTCCCTGTCCTAAATAATTTAAAATAAGCATGGTTTTTACGAAGATCCAACTCACTCTGATATTTTGCTTTCCACAATGACCAAGATCAGAATACAATGCTTCTGCACCTGTAGTACAAAGGAAAACAGCTCCCATAATCACAATTGCACTTGGCGAATGGGTGATCAATTGATAAGCGTAGTAGGGATTAAATGCCTTTAAAATTTCGTAATGATCAAAAATATGGAGCGAACCGAAAATTCCTAAAACCAAAAACCAAAGCACCATGACGGGTCCAAATAATCTTCCGATCGAGGCCGTTCCAAATTGCTGCACAAAAAAAACGATAGCCAAAATGACCAATGTGATCCCAACAACAGGCGTATTTGGAGAAAATATTTTGAGTCCTTCTACGGCAGACATTACGGTAAGTGAGGGCGTGATGATACTGTCTGCAACCAAAGTGGCTGCACCAACGATGGCAATGAGATAGAGGTATCTTTTCTTGAGGCGCTTTACTAAGGAATATAGAGAAAGAATTCCACCTTCACCTTTGTTATCTGCTCGCAAAGCAATGATAACATATTTAATAGTGGTCTGTAAAGTTAAGGTCCAGATAATACAGGAAAGCGCGCCTTCAATATATTCATCAAAGGGAAGACTTGCTGATGATTCTCTCGCATTCACAATCGCTTTCATTACATAGAGCGGCGAAGTCCCAATATCCCCAAAAACAATTCCCAAAGAAACTAAAACTCCAATCGCTGTAAGTTTTTTGGTATCGAAATGATGACCGCCTTCAACCGTGTCTGACATTAGTAATAATATTTAAGCCGCAAATTTAGATTAAAAAGTTTTTCTGCCAAGATATTTTTTATCTTAATTAAAAATATTCCAAAAAAAAACTCCCAATTGGGAGCTTCCTGTTATGCTTTTAGATACATGGCATTCTTAATCTCTTCTTTTACTTTCTCCAGTTTGGGGAACCATTCTGCAAATAAAGCAGCGGAATATGGAGCCGGAGCATCTGGCGTGGTAATTCGTTTAATGGGTGCATCCAAATAATCGAAGGCTTTTTGCTGTACCATATAAGTAATTTCTGAAGAAACGGAACCAAATGGCCAAGCTTCTTCTAAAATAACCAATCTATTTGTTTTCTTCACAGAATTAATAACGGTTTCAAAATCCAATGGACGAACAGTCATTAGATCAATAACTTCCACAGAAATTCCTTCTTTCGCCATATCTTCTGCCGCTTGAATGGCCAACTTCATTATTTTTCCGAAAGAGACTAAAGTTACATCTGTTCCTTCTTTTTTAATGTCTGCTTTGCCAATTGGCAAATAATATTCTTCTTCTGGAATTTCCATTTTATCACCATACATCTGTTCTGATTCCATAAAAATTACGGGATCATTATCCTGGATCGCGGATTTTAACAAACCTTTTGCATCATACGGATTAGAAGGTACGATCACTTTCAATCCCGGAATATTGGCAAACCAACTTTCTAAAGCTTGAGAATGTGTTGCTCCCAACTGTCCCGCAGAAGCTGTAGGTCCCCGAAAAACAATAGGACAATTCCACTGACCGCCACTCATCTGACGAATTTTTGCAGCATTGTTGATGATTTGATCAATTCCTACCAAGCAGAAGTTAAAAGTCATATATTCTACAATCGGTCGATTACCATTCATGGCAGAACCGATGGCAATTCCTGTAAAACCGAGTTCGGCGATTGGAGTATCAATTACTCTTTTTGCACCAAATTCTTCCAACATTCCTTTGGAAGCTTTGTAAGCACCAGAATACTCCGCAACTTCTTCACCCATTAAATAAATGGATTCATCTTTGCGCATTTCCTCACTCATTGCCTGTGCAATTACCTCCCGAAAAGTATATTCTTTCATATTTTTAGAAAAATTAAAGTACAAAAGTAAAGTTTTTTTTGCAGATTTTTGGTGGATTTAAATACAAAAAAAAGCAACTCTCTCGAATTGCTCTTTATAAAATACGTTTTGAAATTATTTTACGCGAAACCAAGTTTGACTTCTGCCAATTAGGGAGAAACCAATGTATCCTCTCACGTTTAATTTTTCTCCATCTCTACTCATATTACATTTGTAGGTTTTACCTGTTTTTGGATCTGTAATTGTACCCCCAGTAAAATCAGTTCCATCTTTGGTCATACCTCTCACTACTTCCATTCCCAAGATGGGTTTGTTTTTTCGATCATCTTTGCAGTCTATACAATTAGCATTTGCCGGTTTGATGAGAAGCTGAGTCACCTTTCCATAATATTTTCCATCGGATTTTTTGGTGATTTCTACAATCGATTTGGCCTGTCCTGTTTCGTCATCGATGGTTTTCCATTTTCCTTCGATTTGAGCAAAAGAAAGTGTTGCAAAAAATAAGGCAACAAAAGCAAAAGCTATTTTTTTCATTTTAAAATTGTTTTAATTTTTAGTTTGATAAAAGTAATTAAAAAAAGTTAAACACCAAATTTAAAATTATTCACAACATACGGAAAAATTAATTAAACACGCTCCAACAAACTTAAACGACCGTTTAGTAATTCGCAAAATGTTTAGTTCAGTTTTCGATTGATAATTTTATGCATATAATCTTGGTACCACGCTTTAGCCTTTAACTTTCCTAATTCAATTGCAGGGTTATTTAATTTTTGTAACAGGTTATTTTCTAAACCCAAATCTTTTAGATCATAAATTCCGGTAAAATTTTTACCATCAAAAAGATAAATATAATTCCCGATCATCAACTGTTCTACGCCACTGGAATTTATAATAAGATAATCATCTTTCTTCTCACTGACTAAACTTCTGCCCCAACTTCTAATTTTTTTGTTATAACCCATCAAGTCTGCTAAAGTTGGGTAAATATCCATTTGCTGCGCAGGTTCAGAAACCTCTCCTTTTAGATTAAATTTAGGATTCGGCGAATAAAACAAGATGGGGATTGCAAACCGATTCATGGCTTTTTCATATTCTGGATACCCAATCTGATTGGTGTGATCGGCAACCAAAACGAAAATAGTATTTTGATACCACGGCATTTTTTTCGCTGCCTGAAAGAATTTTTTCAATGCAAAATCCGTATAACCAATGGGTTCGTGAATTTCTAAAGGACCTTTTTTAAACTTTCCGATATATTTTTCCGGAACTTTAAATGGATGATGCGATGAAACTGAAAAAAGGGTCGCCATAAAAGGACTTTTCTTTTGATTCAGGGTTCTAGCAAAATACTGGAAAAACGGTTCATCCCAAATCCCCCAAATTCCATCAAAATCATCATCATTATTATATTCTGACTTTCCGTAATAATGATCAAATCCTAAAATATTTCCGAAACCTAAAAATCCCATAGATCCATTTGGTGCACCATGAAAAAATGAGGTATCGTAACCCATTTCATTGGAAACAGATACAATAGACTGAATTTTTTGGTTAGAATAAGGTGAACTTGTAAACGCATCTTTTAAACTTGGAATTCCGGCGAGAACCGAACTCATTCCGTGAATGGATTGTCTTCCGTTTGCGTAAGCCTGAGTTGCAATTAAACTTTCTGAAGCTAAACTATCTACAAAAGGCGTGTAAGAAACAAAGTTTTTAATGCCTGTATTTTTATTGAAAGCTCCAGAATATTCTTTTCCGAAACTTTCCAGAATAAAAATGACAATATTGGGTTTTGGCTGAACAGAATCTCTGGGATAAAACTTGTAAGGCTTAATGTTTTCTTCAATAAATTTTTCTTCTACAAAATGAACTTCCTGGAAATTATTGGTGTTCATGGTTCGGAAAAAAGAGAAAACACTATTCAAAACCACATTTCCCTGGAGCGGATTTTTTACAAAACGATTTGCATCTACCAAATTAATCGGACGTGTAGAATGTTTAAAATCACCACGGATCCCGCCCACAACCAAAAGTGCAGTAATACATAAGGTAACTATTGAAGCGGAAAAATAAACGACTTTTTTAGTTGGTTTTCGGTCTTCGACTTTCACTTTTTTATAGAGAAAAATCCAGAAGATTAATAACACGGCAAACCAAAAAATCACAAACGGATGTTCCAAAATGGAGACAATAAATATTTCTCCCAAATTTTTTTCATGTTGCGCTACATTCAACGCGGCAGTCGTTAATCTTGCCTGAGAAAATTTATAATACACAAAATCCCCGAAATTCATTCCGTACGCAATTCCATTCGTAATAAAATAGAGATAGAAAAGAAATTTTTGGTAACTTTTTTTGGTGTTAATGGTTAGAGGCACCAAACTCAGCAAAATAAAAAGGGAGTTCACGTATAGAATTGCGGTAGTATCAAAGGCAGTTCCATGAAAAGCAACATTGAAATAATCTGAAACAGAATCAATTTTAATCAAATTCTTATTGAAGAACCAAAATAAAAATCGTGCAATTTGATAGAAAACAAAAGCCAAAAAGAGACGGTAAACAACAGCGAAAATCTCCTGAATTCTTATATTTTTCATAAATGAGGTTGAAAACTTTCTGCAAATTTACATTAAATTCGATTTTGTACACATGTAGAATTTTTTAGGTTGGATAAAAAGTCTTAAAATAAATTTACATAGAAAATGCCACGAATACACGGATTCTATTCGGAAACGCAAAATTTTTAATATTGAGACAGGCATTGACTTTAAAAAATATTTTAGAATTTAATTACGCCTGCAAAAACATTTGTGAATTTGAGGCAAAAAATTATTATCTGTTTCTTGGACTTTAACTACAAAACAACGGATCAATTTTAATAAAAACCTTACTTTTGCTCTTATGAACTTTATTAAAAATAATCTCGCAAACGCTTTTACACTCGCCAATTTATTCTTTGGAAGTATTGGAGTCATTAACTTGATCACTGGTAATTATAAGGTGACTGCAATATGCATCATCCTTTCTTTAATTCTGGATTTTTTCGATGGATTTGTGGCAAGAGCTACGAAATCGAATTCCAATCTAGGCGCCCAACTTGATTCACTTGCAGATATGGTGAGTTTTGGATTATTACCAGGAATCGCCATTTATAAAGCCTTAGAACCTTTCGGAAATCAAATTTTCTCGTTGGATCTTCCTTTCGAGATTAAATATTTCGGCCTTCTGATCGCCTTGTTTTCCTGTTTGCGATTGGCGATTTTTAATTTAGATGAAGAGCAGACTTACTATTTCAAAGGATTAAATACGCCTTCAAACACCATCTTAATTTTCGGACTGTATTTCGCCTTCAAAGAAACGGGAACTTTCGCTTTCCTATTTGAAAATCCTGTGGTTATTATTCTACTCACTTTCATCTCTTCCTGGATTTTAGTAAGTCCAATTAAGATGATTGCCTTAAAATTCAAATCCATGAAACTGCAAGATAATTATCCAAAAATCGCTTTGTTGATTGGCGCGATCATTATTTTAGCCGTTTTCAAAATCGTGGGAATTCCGTTGGTAATTCTCTATTATATTTTAATTTCTTTGATCTTTCAGAAACAGCTTTCAAATTAAAAACATCCTGTTTTTGGACAAGTCGCGAATTGCCATTACGATAAATAATAATAAAAAATGAATTTAAAACTCTATAAACCGCTTTGTACCTTCGATTTAGAAACTACAGGAATCAATATTTCCAAAGACAGAATCGTAGAAATTTGCATCTTAAAAGTTAATCCAGATGCGTCCCGGGAAAGTAAAACCTGGTTGGTAAATCCCGAAATGTCGATTCCAAAAGAATCTTCCGCCATTCATGGCATTACAGATGAGCGGGTAAAAGATGCCCCAACTTTCCGGGAAATTGCACCAAAAATTTACGAAATGATTTCTGGTTGCGATTTGGCAGGCTTTAATTCCAATCGTTTTGATGTTCCTCTTTTAGCAGAAGAATTTTTGCGTGTTGGAATGGATTTCGATTTGAGCAAATTTAAATTGGTAGATGCACAGACAATTTTTCATAAAATGGAACAACGAAATCTTACGGCGGCATACAAATTTTATTGTGACAAAACTTTAGAAAACGCCCATTCTGCGGAAGCCGATGTTTTAGCAACTTTCGAGGTTTTAGATGCACAAGTTGGACATTATGAAGATCTTCCGAATGAAATTGCAGGTTTAAGTGAATTTTCTTTTCATAATAAATTTGCGGACTTGGCAGGATTCATCCATTTTGATGGCGATGAAAAAGAAATTTTTTCTTTCGGGAAATATAAAGGACAGCGCGTAAAAGAAGTTTTTCAAAAAGATCTGGGTTATTACGGCTGGATTCAAAATGCAGATTTTCCGCTGTACACGAAGAAAGTTTTAACGGGAATTCAATTGCGAAGTAAATTTTAGAAATTACTTTTTTCCCTTTATCTAAATTGTAAAAATATGGCTTCACTTGTTAAATTCAAATTTTACGCAAATAGTCTTGAAGCCAACCGCGACAAGCAAATTTTGGCGGATCATGGGGTAACAAGTTTCATTGCGAATGAGCAGACCATTCAGTCAGACTGGCTTTTATCGCAAGCTTTAGGCGGAATTCAGCTGCAGGTTTTCGAAGACGAAATAGAAAAAGCAGAAGAAATCTTAAAAAACTTTTTAGAAAATGAACACACCCAATTAGAAGTTGAACATACCATTTCGGACCCAGAATTCACGTTTACCTGCCCGAAATGTGGGTCCAATCATCTTTACAGAGATGAAAATCCCGGCGGATTATTTGGTGTTTCACTCTTATTTTTAGGATTTCCGATCAAGGCACAGAGTCATTTATATCATTGCTTTTATTGCAATAATGAATTCCAGGCGTAATAAAAATAGACCTCTTTAAAAACTCAATTAACTCTTTACAATAAAGTTATGAAAATCATTTGCATCGGCCGAAATTATGCAGAACATGCCAAAGAACTCGGGAATGAAATCCCGGAAGATCCGGTTATTTTCATGAAACCCGATACCGCAGTTTTGAAAAAAGGAAGCGATTTTTATATCCCAGAATTTTCCGAAGAGGTACATTACGAAGTGGAAGTTGTCCTTAAAATTTCTAAAGGCGGAAAATATATTTCGGAGGAAAATGCACCCAAATATTTTGAAGAAATTGGTTTGGGGATTGATTTCACCGCAAGAGATCTTCAGACAAAATTAAAAGAGAAAGGACTTCCTTGGGAATTAGCAAAAGGATTTGATGGAAGTGCCGTAGTTTCTGATTTTTACAAGAAAGGAGATTTTGATTTGAAAAATCTTGACTTTTCATTAATAAAAAATAAAGAAAAAGTTCAGCAGGGAAATACTTCGATGATGTTATTTTCTCCGGAAAAAATAATCGCCTTTGTATCGCAGTATTTTACTTTACGGGTCGGAGATTTAATTTTCACTGGAACCCCAAAAGGCGTGGGAAAAATTGCGGAAAATGATATTTTAGAAGGATTTATTCAGGAGAAAAAATTATTTTCTGTACGGATCCAATAGATTTTCTCGCAATCGCAGTTCCGGAAAAACATCTAAAGCGTTTCTTTATTTTTTTTAAAATGAAAAATTTCGTAACTTTAGGAAACAAAATTAAAAATTATGGTCAATATTGTTTTACCTGTAGATTTCGGTGAATCTACTGAGAAATTAATCAACGCAGCCGTAAAATTTGCGCAACAAGTTCAGGGTAAAATCTGCTTAATTCATGTGGCACCTACAGACATAGGTTTTGCAATTGGCGATATGGGATTTCAGTATTTTCCAGAAGTTGAGCAAAACGAAATTAAAGAAGAATTGGTCCGTTTGAATGTTTTGGAGCAGCGGATTATTGCTCAGGGCATTGATTGCGAGCATTTGCTAAAACAAGGTGTTCCGGGTGACACCATCTTGGATTATGCTGCAGAAAAAAATGCGAATTTTCTGGTCATGGGTTCCCATGGACGCAGTGGAATTTATGATGTTTTCATAGGAAGCTTAACGAAAGAACTCACAAGAAG
>Ga0136636_10000240_pt1 | contig 25744 bp, 26 predicted proteins | sample AntDrymUQ8522106_2_FD_104653 | JGI IMG/M metagenome (GOLD analysis project Ga0136636, IMG submission 104653) | Polar desert sand microbial communities from Dry Valleys, Antarctica - metaG UQ852 (21.06) | ecosystem: Environmental > Terrestrial > Soil > Desert | place: Antarctica: Dry Valley... | reverse complement strand
TTTCTGTCAGGATAATCGAGTTGCGGATTCGAAATCGCTGGTCTGTCAAAACTGTTGATATACCCTGCCAGATTAAAGGCTTCTTCATCAGTCAATACTGGATTGGCGGCAGTGGCAACTCCGAAAGGCATATTTCCCTTAATGAATTGCGCCGCGGTAAGTACGCGATGCATCCCTGCGCCATCATTGTAACTGTCTGTTCCCCATAATGGAGGATACAGATATTGTCCTGTCTTATCTGGATGCCGTTGACCCTGGCCATTTTCTCCATGGCAAACTGTGCACTGTTGCGTATAAAGGAGCGCTCCTTTGGTAAGGTCGACGGCCGATTCCTGAATTTGTAATTTTACAAATCCTTCAAATTCTTTCTTCCTACTCTCTGATACGCCGTCACTCAGCCACGTCATATACGCTAAAATTGCTTTCATTTGCCTCGAATCTTCCGGGAGTTTTTTGCCGTTCATGCTTCTTTCCATGCACCCATTGATTCGCGACTCAAGTGAGCCTTCACTATTTGACCGGCCATCAAACTGCGGATACCTACTGGTTACACCAACCCACGGTGCCGATCCAATTCGGGTGCCCGCATCCAGATGGCAATTGGTGCAGTTCAGTTTGTTGCCGCTGAATCTGTGTTTTGGATCTTTGGCTTCAGGTCCCATTGCTATCGGACTTTGTGAAATTAAAAAATAACCTTCTTTTATTTGCTCACCAATTGCCCCTTTGTATTCTTTTATATTGCGTGGAGTCCAGTTTTCGGTCGAAGTTTCGGGTGTTGTAAACCGTTTGGGTTCAGACAGTAATAGTACTGCGGCGGAGGATATGGCGATAATAAACAACAAAAATGCACTGAAAAAGTACAATAATTTTCGCGCCAGCGAATAGAATTCAATTTGCCTATCAATACTAAACATATAGCTGCCTTAAGTTTCTAGTCGGAAAACATAAAAGCGATTTACAACGCTTCATCAGAGACGAAATTTAGAAATAGCGTATCATTTGGTCTGTGACATTAGTTACACATGCTGAATAAAATTTAAAAGACCTTTGGTATTAATAAATAGATGGCCGTGGTATCGGATTAAACACACGAAAAATTCAAAAATAAAATGGAAAAGAAGGAAAACAAAAAAGAGGCTTTAAAATGGCTCGCGATAATAGTAATATTGGGTTTCTTGATTGTTACCGGTTTGCATAAGCCCATTATCGCTGGGGCACAAAAACTGATCCTGTCAACTGGTTTCATCCAGCCCGATATCACGGAAGGTAAAATAGTGACCAATGCGGTTGACCTTAATATATTATTGGTCAGTGAAAGTGGCGATAAGATAAACCTGAAAAATTTTAGTGAAAAAGCTCTTTTTATTAATTTTTGGGCAACATGGTGTCCGCCATGCCGTGCGGAAATGCCGGGAATACAGACCTTATTTGAAAAAGTAGGTAAAGAAAATATTAAATTTGTAATGATTACGTCCGACCGCGATTTTAATACTGCCATTGCGTATAAAAAGAAGAATGGTTTTACGTTTCCCATCTATCAATTGCAGAGCCAATTGCCTATGGAACTCGATAGCCAAATCTTGCCTAGCACCTATGTGATCAATAGCAATCGGCAGATTGTAACCAAAGAACAAGGAATGGCTCAATACGACTCAGCCAAATTTGAAAGCTTTATAAGGCGACTTATTGCTAATCAATAAAGACTGATTAAAATATTTCCCCTATCTAGTTCGATTTTTTGACTAACTTTTAATGGCTTGTGGATGCTATTATAATTATTTATCAGTTATCATCTTATTGATATCTTCCCAGTTTCCGCCATTGGTAACATTCTTTACTCCATTTTTCTGGAGGAGATCTTTCGCCGTTTCGGCGCGTGCTCCCGACCTGCAGAAAACGATAATATTGCCTTTGTCTTCGAATTTGTCAAGATTTGCGCCAATTTCATCCACTGGAATATTAACCGATCCCACTACATGTCCTGCAGCAAATTCCTGCGGTGTGCGAACATCGACTAAAAAAGCACCATTGGTAACAAGTTGCTCTGTTTTTGCGGAATCTTGTACCGTGTTACAACTGGTAAATGCGATACCAGATGCGAACAGTAGGATAATTAGCGAAATTCTGTTAGGTAGCATGTTCATTTTAGTTTATTTTATTTAAGGCACCTCGCGAACGTAATACCATGTTAAAAGGGATTCATTTTTATCGACATCGATTTTGAACACTGTAATACGTTCGCCTAAATGTCTATACTTGTTTTAAAACAGGTTTGAGGATTTGACAGGGCCAGCACCATTTAGCAAAAGCCAATCAATACCATCTTTTATGAATTGATAATCTTTGTGAAATTACCCCTGCTGCACCATTTTCTTCACTGTTTCTAATCCGCCACCGTTGGTCACATTCTTAAAACCATTTTGTTCGAGGATTGATTTGGCCTGTGTACTGCGTGCGCCGCTTAGGCAGAACACTACAATTTGTTCCTTATTTTTAAATTGATGCATTTGCTGTAAAATAGTGCTTAGCGGAATGTTTGTAGAGCCCACAATATGTTCCTCTCCAAATTCTTCCGGTGTTCGTACATCGACTGAAAAAGCACTCTTTTTGATTAAATTTTCCATGTATCGTTTGTCTTTAGCTGAAAAAATATTTTCTATTATTGAGCATAAATGCCAATCATTATTTGGTTTCGACCGGATTTCCAAGTTTGGTCCATTCATTCATTCCAGGGGAATAATTGAGAACGTCTTTAAAACCGTTCTTGGCCAAGATGGAATAGCCTATCGACGATCGGTCGCCAGCTTGACAGTGAATCACCAATTGTTTGTCTTTGCTGACTTTGTCGAGATTGTTAGGCAATGTTCCGACGAAAACGTTGTCGGCACCTTTAACATGACCTGCGTTGAATTCCGATTCACCACGAAGGTCGATGACCTGCGTATTGTTTTGCTCCGACAGTTTTTTGAATGCTTCTATATCAATTAGGGAAACGGTTTCCAAAGCTTTGCCATTTCGCTCCCATTTTTCGGTCGAGGGGATATATCCATAAATATTATCGAGACCGATACGCATCAGTTTTCTGGTCAAATCGTCGAGTTTGAAAGGATCAGCAAGCAGTATAAATGGCGCATCATATTTCAAAAACCAACCTGCCCAGGTACCGAAAGAATTATTGCCTTGGATGTTGATACTACCCGGAATAAAACCTTTTGCAAATTCACTTTTATCACGTGTATCGATTAACTGAATTCCTTTAGCCAACGCATCCATAAGCGCATCTTGGCTGAGTTCCTTTAATTTTGGAACTTCTGTCAACAGCGGACGCGCAACCTTGTTGAGTTTCTTCATCATCGCAAAATATTTTGGCGGCTCCGGCTGGTCTTCGAGCAGGTATTGCACAAATCCTTTTTCATCATTTTTGTACTGCAGTGCCCAATTTCTGATTTTTTCATATCCTACCGTCGAACTTGGGACGGCACCCAATGCTTTACCGCAAGCAGATCCTGCGCCATGTCCTGGCCATACCTGGAGATAATCGGGAAGTTCCCTGAATTTTTTAATTGAATCATACATTTGTTTTGCGCCATCTTCCTTTGTGCCCAATATTCCTGCTGCTTTTTCCAATAAGTCGGGTCGTCCGATATCACCCACAAATACAAAATCGCCGGTAAAAAACATCACAGGTTCGTTGCTTGCAGGCGTGTCAGTGAGCAGAAAACTGATACTCTCCGGAGTGTGTCCCGGTGTATGCAGGATTTCGAAAATAAGGTTGCCCAATTTAATTTCCTGACCGTCTTTAAGTCCGATATGCGGAAATTCGTATTGCCAATCCGGGCCTCCTTCATCTGAAAGGTACATGTCGGCTCCGGTCAGTGCAGCCAATTCTCTTGATCCCGACAGAAAATCGGCATGAATGTGCGTTTCGAATATGTGCGTAATCTTCATATTGTTTTGCTTTGCAATGTCAAGATAGGTGTCCACATCTCTTTTTGCATCGATTACTGCGGCTACACCTGCCTTTTGGCATCCTATAAAATAACTTGCCTGCGCCAGGCTTTTGTCGTAAACATGTTGAAAGAGCATATCGTTTAATTTAGATTATTAGTAAGTGATGTAAAAGTACGCAATGTACTTTTTATCCGAAGTGACATTAGTTACAAAACTGATAAAAATTCAAATAGTTGTAAATGTTTCTGTATTGGAAGCAGTCCTTCTCGTGCCCTGATTTTTGGCGATTAACAGAGGGCAAAAATAGCTGTATTCGACTTGATAGATTAATCTTTTACTCCAAGTTTTGTTAATATGTCTTCCATTAAGCACCATTTGGTTAAAGAAGATTGCAACAAATTGACTCCAACAAACGCGGTAAGCCACAACCAGTTTTGGTCAACATAAATAGCCAACAGTAAACTGATTAAAATAAAGGTACCGGCTATAGCTCTGATAATTCTGTTTTTCATATAGGTGAAAATTTATTGTTTAACGTATGGTACCGCCTTTTTACTTATTGGTGGTTGCTTGCGCATACTTGGTGTTATTGACGATTTCATATTAATTAGATTTTTCAATGTTCAACACCGCGATATGCATGTGCGATGCAGTTTTTTGTTTTGCATTAAATTCCTTTACCGCATCATACACTTTATCTACAGTATCCTTAGGAACGAAAGCATAGAACAGAATGGATTCGTTTTCATCCATTTCAACTCCAAACCAATTGCTTTCAAATGCTTCTTCTGAAGTGCTGAGGTATCCAATAACATTTTTGTACGAGTAGGATTTTACTTGAGCGTTTTTAAGAATATGTTTGACTTCTTTGGCAAATTCTTCAATTGTGGTTAATATTATTAGTTTCATAGTATTTTTTTTACTCTGTTTTTTGATTGTCAATAGGTTTCTCCCATTTTTTTCTTTCGGTTACATAATAAATAATCGGCACCACCAATAAGGTTAGGATTGTTGATACAATGGCTCCAAAGACCAGTGAAATGGCTAATCCTTGAAATATTGGATCAAATAATATGATTGATGCTCCAATAACCACAGCGCCCGTTGTGAGTAGGATAGGAGTAGTTCGTACTGCTCCAGCTTCAATAATGGCTTGTTTTAACGGAACGCCATCATTCAATCGGATTTCGATAAAGTCGATGAGCAGGACTGAGTTCCTGACCATGACTCCGGCTAAGGCTATCATTCCGATAAATGAGGTTGCTGTAAAAAACGCACCCAATAACCAATGTCCAAACACAATTCCGATTAACGAAAGCGGTATTGCCATCATCATTACCATGGGCGTTTTGAAGTTTTGAAACCAACCTACAATCAGCATGTAAATAATCACAATCACAACCATAAAAGCTACGCCTAAATCTCGGAAAACTTCTAAAGTAATTTGCCATTCGCCATCCCATTTCACCGTAAAATCGCTTTCATCAGTAGGTTGATCCATATACAATTCGTTGACTTTATATCCTTTTGGTAATTTTATTTTTTGAAGTTTTTCATTCATTCCTAAAATAGCATACACCGGACTTTCTAATGCTCCAGCCATATCAGCTGTGACATAAACCACGCGTTTTTGGTCTTTTCTGTAAATGGTTTTTTGCAAGGTATCTTGAACCACTTTTACCAAATCACTTACTGGAACAACGTTTCCGTGACTGCCTTTAATTTTCAGGTTTTCAATATCTTGTAATGATGTTTTGTCTTTATCATCAAGCGACAGGACGATCCCAACGTTGTCATTTGACTGTTCATCGTATAAATTAGAAACCGGATGTTCTTTTAATAAATACGTCAGATTACCCACTATTTGCTCCGGTGCAATTCCGTTAAGCATGGCTTTTTCTTTGTCAATAACCAATTTGTATTCGGTTTGATTGTCTTCGGTCATCCAATCGATATCGACAATATCATTGGTTTTTTCTAAGATGCCTTTTACCTGACTGGCGACTGCAATTTGATCCTTGTAATTCGGGCCATAAATTTCGGCTACCAATGTGGATAAAACAGGAGGTCCTGGCGGAACTTCAATAATTTTTACATTCGCTCCGTATTTTTTGGCAATTTTCTGAATTTCGGGACGCACTAGTTTGGCAATGCCGTGACTTTGAATGGCTCTATCATCTTTGTGCAACAAATTAACTTGAATATCAGCCATATTGCTTCCGCCACGTAAATCGTAATGACGCACCAATCCGTTGAATGTAATTGGTGCCGATGTACCAATATAATTTTGATAATTCAACACTTCTGGAACAGTCGACAAGTATTGCGCGACTTCTTGCGTAACGGCTGCCGTTCGTTCTAAAGTCGTTCCTTCGGGCATATCAACCACTACTTGGAATTCGTTTTTATTATCAAAAGGAAGCATTTTTACGATGACCGATTTGGTAAAAAACATCAGTACCGAGCCAATCAATAAAACAAAGGTTAACCCAACTAGAATTCTTCTTTTTTTGCTGCTTTCTAATAAAGGTCTTTCTAATCTATTATATATTTTATAGATCCAATTGGTTTCTAAACCTTTTTCGGCTTTGTGTGCTTGTTCTTCTTTTTCGTGCAATAAATGATAGCCCAAATAAGGTGTAACAGTCAAGGCTACAAACAACGAAAGCAACATGGCAATCGAAGCTCCGATTGGCATCGGACTCATATATGGCCCCATCATTCCTGATACAAATGCCATTGGAAGAATGGCGGCGATAACCGTAAACGTGGCTAAAATCGTAGGATTTCCCACTTCGTTAATCGCATATATTGCCGCCTGCTTGAATGGCAATCGCTTCATTTTGAAATGTCGGTGCATGTTTTCAGCTATGATAATACTATCGTCCACCACAATTCCGACCACAAAAACTAAGGCGAAAAGCGTAATTCTATTTAAGGTATAACCTAGTAAATAATAAGCAAATAAGGTCAATGCAAAGGTTAATGGCACGGAAAAGAAAACTACCAATCCGCCCCGCCAGCCCATTGCCAAGATTACTAAAAAGGTTACGGCAATAATGGCAATTCCCAAGTGTAGCAACAATTCGCCTACTTTATCGGAAGCGGTTTCGCCATAATTTCGAGTTACTTCAACGTGAACATCATCGGTGATAATGGTTTTCTTTAAACCTTCAACTCGTTCTAATATTTTTTCAGAAATTTTCATCGCATCGGCGCCTTTTACTTTTCCGATAGCAATCGTTACCGCTGGATATTCTGATTTGTTTTTGGTGAATTTTTCATTGGCTTTACCATATCCAAACGATACATAACTTCTTGGTGTTGATGGTCCATCTTGCACTTTGGCCACTTGTTTTAAATACACCGGCATATTCGCATTGACTCCCACAACTAAATTCTCAACATCTTCCGAAGAAGTTAGAAATTGTCCTGTTGTAACCAAATATTCCTTATCGTTATTGACAAAACTGCCCGATTGAGCGCTGTTGTTATTGGCTTGAATCATCTGAATGATTCCCAAAGCATCGACTGCGCTTTCAGCCATTTTATCTTTGTCTAAGATGACTTTTACTTCCCGATTTCTGCCTCCAATTTCACGCGTAATGGCGACATCTTTTACTTTTTCGATTTCTGAAGTTACTTCTTCTGCAATTTGACGGATTTCAAAATCGTTTAATTGTTCACTCCAAAGTGTCAATCCCAACATCGGAACATCGTCAATAGAACGTGTTTTTACTATTGGTTTGTAAACCCCTTGTGGAAACATGGTTGAGTGTTTCGCCAGTTCGTCGTATAATTTTACATAAGAACGCTCCACATCTTGACCAACATAAAACTGCACAATCAACATTGCTTGTCCGTTCATTGCCATGCTGTGCACGTGTTCGACGCCTTTGATGTTGGACAGAATTTTTTCCAATGGTTTTACTACGCGACTTTCTACTTCACTTGGACTTGCGCCCGGATAACCGACCATTACGTCAGCCATCGGAACATTAATTTGGGGTTCTTCTTCTCTCGGAATTAAGAACGAACTATATATGCCAATGATCATTAGACCAGCCATTAACAAAATCGTTAATTTGGAGTTTATGAAAAAATGGGCTATTTTACCTGATATACCTTCTTGCATTTTTTATAATTTAAAATGAGTTAATCGGAAGATTTGAACATGAACTATTTATAGGTGTTACTATTGAATTGACACTTTAGCGCCGTTATACAATTTACCATTGGCAGAAACAATGTATTGTTCATTAGCTGACAATCCGGATAAAACTTCTACTTGATTACCAAATGTTTTCCCGATTCGTAACCATCTTAAAATAACAATGTTTTTATGCCCAATTGTGTAAATCCCTGTTAGTTGCCCTTGATATACCAAAGCACTCACTGGCACCAACACTTTATCTGATTGGTTTTTAGTAGTTTGTGAATTATTAGCCACTGGAAACTGAACATTGACAAACATTCCCGATAAAATGGATTTGTCTGTTTTGTCTATATTGACTTTTACCAAATATTGTCCGCCTGTATTTTTGGCCGACATACTTACTTCGGATACATTACCTGTAACTTCTTTGTTGATTGATTTGATGTTGATTTTTACGGCCATTCCGGATTTAATTTTATCAATATCGCTTTCAGAAACCAGTGCCGTTACCTGCATTTTTGAAACTCCTTCTATGCTTACCAATGGCATTCCGGGGTTGGCCATGTCGCCTTCTTTTATATGCGTATTGGTCACAATGCCTGAAAATGGGGCTTTAATATTTGAATAACTGAATTGCGCCATGACTTCATTTCTCATTTGTTTGGCTCCTTCTAAAGTTGCTTTTGCCATTTCATAGCGCGAGGTCATATCGTCTAATTCTTTTTGGGAAGCACTTTGTTGGGCAAATAAAGCAGTAAATCGTTCGTAATCTTTTTTGGCATTATTGTAGCCTGCCGTTGCTTGCAAAATGGATGCCTCTACTTGTGCTTTTTTAGCTTGCAGATCGGTGTTGTTGATGCTGACTAACAATTGTCCACCATTCACTTTTTGACCCACTTTTACATGAACTTTAGTTACATAACCCATCATTCGAGTACTTAAATCGGCACTGTTTTCTGCTTCGATTTTTCCGCTTGCGGTTACAAATTCACTGCTATTTTCTGTTGCAATGCCACTTACTTTTACTGGAATTTCGGGTTCGTTGCGGATTGCTTCTTTCTTTTCTTTTCCACACGAAACCAATAAAGTAACTGAAAGTGCAAGTACTAGTAAATATATCTTCTTCATGATTATTTGGTTAAAAATTGTAAATATTGTTTAGTGAAATTGTATTCAAAAACCGATTGTAAATGTTCTAGTTCTTTTTGAATCATTTGGGTTTCTGATTGTAGTAAATCGGCAGTTTTTTCTAAACCTTGAGAAAAACGATTTTGACGAATTCTAAAGGCTTCTTGCGATTGTTCAAATGCTAATTGCGATAGATTTACTTTATTTTCGGCATCTTTAAGTTGGCGATTGGTTTTGTTTAACTCTAATTGGCTTTGGGCTTTGTATTGTTCCTTCTCGGTGTTTGCTTTTTCCGATTCGGCTTTTGCTTTTTCATATTTTCCGATTGATTTGTAACCATCGAAAACATTCCAGGATAATTGTGCGCCAACCAGATAACCTTTGGCTGAAGTTCCGAAGAAATTTTTATCATACATTTCATAACTTCCGAAAGCATTCAATCTTGGCAAGAAAGCCATTTTGGATGATTGCATCATTTTGGCATACGCTTCCGATGATTTGCTCATGGCTTGAATGTCTTTTCTGTTATCGGATAGTGAAGTGTTTATGGCGCCTACAGAAATAGTGTTTTCTAATTCTTCCGTTGGTTTGTAGATTTTGCCTTTTAAATCATTGTTCAATAAAAAAGCCAAATAATCGGAGGCATTTTGGATATTGCTTTTGGCGTATTGCAGTTGGTTTTCAATTTCATTGACCCGAACTTGCACGTTTAACAAATCGGTTTTTTGCAGCATTCCTTGTTTAAAATAATTTTCGACTGATTTCAAATTAGCTTTGGACGTACTATTTGCTTTTTCCAGCACTTTGACTGCTTTGTAAGCCAATTGCAGTTGCATATAAGATTTGGAAACTTCTAATTCGAGATGTTCTTTGGTGCGTTCGGTTTGTAGTTGATAGGCTTCCATTTTGGATTTGGCTGCTCGTCTTTCATACAAGCCGTCTAGATTGATTAAGGGTTGTTGGATTTCGAATTTGGTAGCGAAATTTTGAATTTGAGCCGGATCATTTAATAATGCCGGATTAAAATCGGAAGCGGTTAAAATTTCCTGATTTAATTTGGAACCAAAAGCCATTAACGGATTTGTAGTAGAAATTCCGGTATGGGACACATTTATGTTGGGCAAAAAAAGTGCATTCGATTGACGGTAGTCGGCTTTGGCCGATTGAAAGGTTTTATCTGCAATTTTGAGTTGTAGGTTTTTATCGGAAAGATTTTTAATCAATTCACTTTTGGAAATGGACAAGGTATCCTGACTATATCCATAAAGTGACACTAAAATAATTCCGGTTGAAATAATAAATTTGGTATACTTCATAATTGTTTCTCTGAATGATGAAGCAAAAGTAGTTTCGCAATCGACGAAAGTCAGTAACAATTGTCACACAGTCGATATTTAAAAAAAAAGTGCCTGATTCCTCAAGCACTTTTTGATAAAAACTGGTTCCCATTATTCGTCTGCCTTATTTTTCAACATCATTAAAAGTGTATAAGCACCTTTTGTAACCAAGGAGCTATTTTGAAAAGGTTCCGCATTTGAAATTTCTACATAGCCGTTTTCCCTATTTCCAATTTTTACTTCGGCCATTTGAAATTTATTTTTTGCCACCGCTATGAACGCATAGGTGTTTCCTTCAAAATTTACAATTGCATCTTCGGGTAACGTTAGCGCTTCATTACTTTTTACTTCAATAGTTGCGTTCATATACATACCTGGAATTAAAGTTTTGTCGTACGCTTTTAAATGACAGTGCACGTCGGCGGTATGCTCATCTGCTGACAAATCTTTGCTGATTAAAATGATTTCACATTGATGTTTGACATCCGGTTGATTGTTGGTGAAAGCCACCAATTGTTGACCAATTGACAATTTAGCAATGTCTTTTTCAAACACTTTTAAATTCAAATGAATATCTGTCGGATCTATGAGTTCAAACAGTACATCTGCTGGATTCACATATTTACCGATATTAACATCAACTTTGGATACAAAACCTGTAATTGGTGCATAAAGGTTGACGCTTTTTGAAATGGTTTTTTCAGAGAGTGTATTTGGATTGATATTGATTAATTTTAGTTTTTCCCCGAATGCGCTCGATGTGATTCTCAGCGTTTTATACTCTGCCTCAGCTTGTTGAAAGATCTTATCACTACTGGCCTGACTTTGATTCAGTTCCTTTTGTCGTTCGTATTCTTTTTCGGCAAAAAATAATTTTGATTTTGTTGTTAAAAAATCTTGTTGCAATTGAATATACTGTTGGTCTTCCATGATGGCAATCACTTCTCCTTTTGAGATGTGCATTCCAGGTAAAAGTTTTGTGGACTTTAGATAACCGCCCAAAGGCATACTCACAGAAACCATATTTTGTGGAGGGACATCAATTTGTCCGTTTACCTTTAAAGTTGAAGCGATGGTGCGCTTTTCTAATGTACCTGTTTCTAATGAGGCATTTTTTAATTGCGCCGAAGTCAACGTAACCAAATTTTCAGATTTGGTGTCGGTTGTTTGTTCTTCTTTCTTCCTGTTGCAACTTGAAAGTAACAAAAGCATAGTGCATACTATAACTATATTTTTCATAATAGATTTATTGTTTAGAAGTGAGATAATTTAACTGAATGACAGCTTCGTTTTGATTGATAACAGTATCCAGATAATTACTTTTAATGGCCACACTTTGATTGATAAGCATCACCCAATCTAGATAATTAATGTCCCCGTTCAAAAACTGTCTGTTGGCAGTGGCGGTTATTATTTCTGCATTTGGTAATGCTTTTTTTTCAAAATAAGCCATTTTTTCGGCACTACTTTTATAGTGTGAAAGTGCATTTTGATATTGCATTTGAAGTATCATTTTCTCTTTTTGATATTCATTCTCGGCGATAGCTTCTCCAGTTTTCGAAGCCGCTATTCGGGTTTTTTGTGAACCCCAAATTAATGGTATTCCCAATCCGAGTTGTCCCGATTGAAATCGGGTTGATTTATCATAAAGCACATTATTAGCACCAGTTCCTGTTATAGAGGAAGTGTTATAGCCTATTGTAATAATGGGCAATAGTTTCGATTTTTCAAGCTTGATAACCGCCTTACTGACATTTTTTTGTTGCTCCAAAAATTGCAAATTAGGATGCTGCATGACCAAAGTGCTATCGACGGATTTATTCAAAATCAACTCTAGCGCTTCGTTTTTTGGCGCTACATCGCTTTCAATATTCAGTAGTAATTGAAACTGACTTTTTACTAATTCTTTTTCCTGCTGCAACTGGATTAATTGCATTTTTATATTTCCTCTTTGCGTATCGGCAGTGGTTTTCTCTAAAATATTGCTTTCTCCTGTTTTAAATCGCAACTCCGACTTTTTAAGAAACTCCCCAAAAATGGTGTCACTTTTCAATAAAAGCTTTTCTTTTTCCTGAAGATAAAGGTAGGAGTAGAAGGTTTGAGTAACTTCTTTTTTTAGTTCACTTTCTTTCATCGCAACCATGAAGTTTGCTTTTTTAGCTTCTTCCGTATAAAGTTTCTTTTGTCGGCTATACACGGTTGGGAAATCAAATGCCTGTGAAATTCCAAATCGATTGTCATTGTAATAACTATTGATTTGACCAAAGTCGGCTACCAAGTTTGTCGTTGGAAGATTTGTAGCTGATTTGATTAATTTTTGCTGGTAATCGGCTTTCAACCGTTCACTTTTTACAGAGGCATTATTTTTTACAGCGGTTTCAAGTGCTCGAGCTAAGCTTATTGTTGTTTGTGCATTGACAGTCGTACCCGAAAGTACTAGCAAGATAATAATAGTGGTCGCTTTCTTTTTAAAGGGATGGAATTGTATCCCTTTTTCGAAGGCTACATATAAAATAGGCAACACAAACAAGGTTAAAAAAGTTGCAATCAGTAATCCACCAATCACAACTGTGGCCAAGGGTCGTTGTACTTCGGCTCCTGCGCCATTGCTGAGGGCCATCGGTAAAAAACCTAATGAGGCAACAAAAGCAGTCATTAGAACCGGACGCAAACGGACTTTGGTTCCCATTAAAACAATTCTATTTAAATCGGTCATTCCTTCAGATTTTAATTGGTTAAACTCAGATATTAAAACAATTCCGTTCAAAACGGCCACGCCAAATAAGGCTATAAATCCCACACCGGCACTAATACTAAAAGGCATTCCCCGCATGGCTAAAAAGAATATCCCACCAATCGCCGATAGTGGAATGGCCGAATAGATTAGCAAACCATGCTTCACGGAGTTGAATGCGAAGAATAGTAATAAAAAAATCAGCAATAAGGAGACAGGAACGGCAATCATCAATCGATCTTTGGCTTTGTTTAGATTTTCAAAAGCACCGCCGTACGTAGTATAATAACCCGTAGGAAATTTAATTTTGGCATCCACTTTTTGTTGCAATTCGGTTACAATACTTTGTACATCTCTGCCTTTAACATTGAAGCCAACAACAATTCGTCTTTTAGCATCTTCTCTTTGAATTTGATTAGGGCCATTTTTAATGCTTACATCAGCTAATTGTGATAGTGGAATTTGCGTGCCGTTTGGAGTTGGAATCAGGAGATTTTGGATGTCTTCCAGATTTTTCCTTTGACTGTTGTTCAAGCGAACGACCAGATCAAAACGCTTCTCTCCTTCAAAAACCAAACCTGTACTTTGCCCGGCAAAAGCCGTATTGATTACCTTATTAATGTCGTCAATAGAAAGATTATATTGTGCAATAATGGGGCGATTATAGGTAATAACTACTTGAGGCATTCCTGTAACGGGTTCGATAAATAAATTTTGAGCGCCTTCAACGGTAGTGATGATTTTCCCCAACTTATCAGCATAAACTGCTAAAGTATCGAGGTTTTCACCAAATATTTTGCAAACCACATCCTGCCGCGCACCAGTCATTAATTCATTAAAACGCATCTGAACCGGATATTGAAAACCTGCCGTAATTCCCGGAACATCTTCTAGCGCTTTACTCATTTTTGCTGATAACTCATTAAAAGTTTTTGCCGATGTCCATTCTGATTTATCTTTTAGAATAACCATCATATCACTGGCATCCATGGGCATGGGATCGGTTGGTACTTCACCGCTGCCTATTTTGGTAACAATTTTTTCTACTTCCGGAAATCGTGTCTTCAGAATGTGAGCAGCTTGCTGTGTACTCTCTATTGTTGTATTCAAATTGCTTCCTGTTAAAACTCGGGTATCAACAGCAAAATCTCCTTCTTCTAAAGCCGGAATAAATTCCCCACCCAAAAAAGAAAGTGTCATTACCGCCATTATAAATAGGCCAATTACGAAGCCAATTACTGCTTTTGGGAAGTTTAAAATATACTGTAGCCAATGTTGGTATTTTCGTTCAACAGTATTCATTATCTTATCTGAAAGATTGGGCTCATGCTTGATTTTTTTACTTAAAAACAAGGCACTCATCATTGGGATATAAGTCAATGATAAAATAAAAGCACCCAATAAGGCAAAAGCGACGGTTTGTGCCATCGGTTTAAACATCTTCCCTTCAATACCTTCTAAAGTGAAAATAGGCAAGTAAACAATCAGGATAATAATCTGACCAAAGACCGCACTATTCATCATTTTGCTTGCCGAAGTTTGCACTTCCTCATCCATGTTTTTTTGTGATAGTTGCTGCACATCTTTAAATTTGTTACTATGACTCAATTGATGCATGACTGCTTCGACAATGATGACTGCACCGTCAACGATAAGTCCAAAATCTAAAGCCCCTAAACTCATTAAATTGCCACTGACACCAAAAGTATTCATCAAAATAATCGCGAAAAGCATCGCTAGCGGAATTACAGAAGCGACTAATAATCCGGCTCTAAAATTTCCAAGAAAGACTACCAAAACAAAAATTACGATTAAAGCACCTTCCAATAAATTCTTTTCTACAGTCCCTATTGCATTATTGACCATTTTTGTTCGATCTAAGAATGGTTCGATGATTACGCCTTCGGGCAAAGTTTTTTGAATTTGCGATACTCGTTCTTTAACATTTTTTATAACATCACTACTGTTAGCCCCTTTTACCATCATTACTACAGCGCCAGAAACTTCCCCTTGGTCGTTATAAGTCATGGCGCCATATCTTGTAGCATAGCCAATGGTTACATCGGCAACATCTCTTATAAATAATGGTGTGCCAGATGTTCTGGTATTGATGGAAATGTTTTGAATATCTTCTACAGAACCAATTAAACCCTCACTTCTGATGAACAATGAAGTAGCGCCCTTTTCGATATATGCACCTCCAGTATTTTGGTTGTTTTTTTCAACAGCATTGAAAACGTCTGATATAGTGAGCCCATACGATTGCAATTTATTGGTGTTTACTGCAATTTCATATTGTTTTAATTTTCCTCCAAAACTACTTACTTCAGCAACCCCTTTTACGCCCATAAGTTGGCGACGAACGATCCAATCTTGAATCGTTCGCAACTCGGTTTCGTTGTACTTTTTTTCATATCCTTTTTTAGGACGAACAACATATTGATAAATTTCGCCAAGACCGGTTGAAACGGGGCCAAGCTCTGGATTGCCAATGCCTTGTGGAATTTCGGTTTGCACTTTTTGAAGTCGTTCAGCCACTTGTTGCCGTGCCCAATAAATGTCGGTTTCATCATCAAAAACTATAGTAACCAGTGACAATCCAAAGCGGGAAAAGCTTCGAATTTCTTTCATTCCCGATATATTGCTATTGGCTTGTTCAATAGGGAAAGTAACCAATCGTTCAATATCGGTTGCCCCAAATGAAGGTGCAATGGTGATGACTTGTACTTGATTGTTGGTAATGTCAGGTACTGCATCAATAGGTAATTTGGTAGTTTCGTAAATTCCATACGAAACTAAAGCAACCATAAATAAACCGATAATTAGTTTATTATTTATAGAAAATGCAATGATTTTATTCAGCATATTTAGTCAAAATTAAAATTTATAAATGCAGATAAGCCGCCAATACAAATGCATTGGAAGTAATCCATCAAAACAAAAAATCTAATTAACTAAATTGTGGCGGTTGCCAAATGGTGGAGCGATATTTCGAAGAAAATGAAAAGACGTGGGTGAGTTTTTGCGGTTTAAATTCTATCTGAAAGAATGAAGTTGCAAAATTATAATCTGGAATTACAGAACAGAATACAATAGATAGTTCACCATTCGTAATGGGTGATTTGAAAGGCAATTTCATATCCCTACTAAAATCATCATCGTAAACCTCACCATTCATGTAATGAATCGCAATGAATTCTAATATGCCGATACGGGTGGCGTTTTGCTGATGTTCCCCAAAATGTTCTACCATCACGGGTATTTTAAACAATTCATTCACCTGAACTACTGTGAACAAGTAAACGGAAAGGAACAATATGGAAATCGCTTTAACCATGAATCACAAATGTATTGGTTTAAAATTTTAATTTTTAAATTTAGTATTAAATTCTCCTTAAAAATTAATTTAAGTAATTGAAATTCCGCGAGAAATCAAGCACTTTTTAATCTCAATTCATACAGAATGTTAATTTATAAACACTTTCCTTGAAACATAAAACTTATTATCGAAAATAAAAGTTATAATAACCATTTGATTTGAATTAGCATCTATCACAAAATTCATGACGTTATGTCCCTGTTTGACACCTTCAATTTCACCGTCGTCAATTATTCTCCCATCCAATGATGAGATAAAATAATCTATCGTGGTTGAGTATGGCAAATCGAATTCTATTTTTACTTTGCGACTTGTTGCTGGGTTTGGATAAACCATAAACGAAAACGGATTTTCGCCATTAATTTTATGTACGCCAAGCGGTATTGTTCTCATTAGTTTGACCTCATAAATCACATTATCTGCCAAAGTTGTTGCAGTTTGATTATTGGTAAATGGATTTAATGTTGGGCTTAGAATTCCCCCGTAAATGTGTCCAATTACAAAATCATTTGCTGTTATATCATTCAATTTTATTACTTCGTTCGCATAATGTGGTAAGATCGTGTTTGGTATAAACTCCGCTCCAGCACCTTTAAGATTTGGCATTTCAACAGGCAATTGATACTCGGTTAATGTGCCATCCGCCGAACGAGTAACCCTGCTTATTGTTTTTACAAAAGGAACATTGTCATCTTGTACCAGTGTAGTTCCGTTGTAGTAGTACTGGCTAATACCTCCAAAAAACAAGGCGTGCATGCTGTTATTGGTTTCATCATATAAACCCACTTTTCCCGACTGATAATTGCTCAAATATTGATTGAAAGTAGTTTGTGGAAAATATCCAGTAGCTTTAATATCAACTGGATATAAAAACGGCAAATCGATATTTACCTGAAAAACACCAGACGAGATCGTATATCCTTGGGAGCCATCAGCAAAAATTTGTGGTACTAGGTTGTAATCCCTTCGGTGAAGATGAATTGCATCTGTAATGGCTTCATAGTTTCCAATACTCAATTGTGTGCCTGAGTTATCAATTGTAAATTTCTTTAGTCCATTGGCATACGTTTGGACAAAAGTTGGGTTGTTCATTGGATTGTATCTTCCGTCAAAACGTTGTCCGCCTATCAAGTAAAATGTATTTCCAATCTTCCCTAATTGGCCGCCAGTGTTGGCGAAATTTTCATTGGTCATTTGCTTAAAATACGAAGTAATAGGATTTCCAGCGATAATAGCATTTATTAAATTAGGTACATCAACCGACGTTAATTTATTAAACGTGATGTGATCATTGGCTGTTGCCGAAAACGCATAACCACCAATTATATAAAGCGTATCACCATCTTGATGAAAATTCATATTGGTAGATTGTAACTGTTCTTTTAAGCTGGTTACTAAAGAATTTACCGGTTCAGACCAAAATTGTTGCGTGTTTACATCTATCACATAAATGTTGGTGTTGTTATTGTCATTTGGAAATGCATTGAAAGGTTGGCGGGCATGCATACCATCTAATCGACCTCCAATAATAAGCCATTTACCATTACTTTGTCCAAAAACGTAAGAGTGTAATCCGGGTAGAGATGGAATTGTTATAGGATTTAGTTGTACTTGATAATCAAAAATTGTTTGCGAAAAGCCAAAACTTGAAATGAAGAGAACGATATAATTGAATACTTTGTTCATACGTTGTACTTTTAATTCATTAAATGGTTTTTTGAAACTATCAGGATGTACATTTGGATTATAATCGATATTTTCAGTTTTGTTGATAACAGAACTTATTTTCTCTTCCGGCAGTAATTTCGTGCTTTTTTAATGTCGGTAAAATTTGCGTTTAAACTAACTTGAATACTATTTACAAAAGTATTTTAACCTTTGCAGTTGTTACATTTCGCACAATTCCTAGCACCGGTAATGTCTATGTTTTTAGTATTGCTAAAAACAGCAATACGTTTTATCAGCACATACTTATTTCGGGATGTTTCTTTGTTGTTTACATAACTTGAAAAAACAAAAGCCAGTGCAAAAAGACTAATTGCAATTATTATTTTAAATTTCATTATGATCTAAATTTTTTAAATGGGCGACTAAAAAGCATCATTTAATGCCTGAAATTTCAGACCCTTTAATAACTAAACAATTTGAAGATATCTAAAAATTAAGTTTTCGTTTCATTTGCCTTTTTAGCAGCACAACATTCCCCTTTATTTCCAGATTTAGCTTCGCTACCACAAGATTTCTTCTCATCGGCAGAACAAGATTTTTCTGTTTTTGCCTTCTTTTTCTTCTGAACTGGCTCTTGCTGCTGAGCATTTGTACTTATTGATAATAGCACAGTTAAGGCAGCGATTATAATTGATTTTTTCATTTTAATAATTTTTAAATGTTATAAACTTTTTAAAGTGTTGTTTTTATGATAGCGCGCAATAGTCATTCCTGCCAAATTGCAACCATAAAAACGCTATGAGGTTTTGATATGGGATTTTATTTTAATTGCTTATTATGATTGTTGGAATCATGGTCACTTTCGACTTCACTGAATTGGAAATCAAACAGGCGGCCTCTGATTTTTGCAACACCCTTTCAGCCCTTTCCCGATCTTTCTCGTCAGCGATGGTGACGGTGGGCTCGAGAATAATTTCACTCATCATGAACTTTCCGTCAATTTGTTCCAGTTTTCCTTTTGACTTGCAGCTGAAACTTACAAAAGCCAGTTTGGAATTTTCAGCTATGGATAAGAAAGTGGTCATTAAACAACTGCTGACTGCGGCAGTAAATAAATGCTCAGGTGACCAGATTCCAGGGATGCCTTTTGGAAACTCTGGTGGTGTTGCCACTTCGATACAGGTTCCTTTTTCCTGATTTAATTCGGGTGAACAAATGACACCTTTTCGTTCGGTATTCCAGTTCACGTCGACATTGTAATAATGCACTTCCATATTAGTTGGTTTTTACTTTTTCGATAGGCAGCGGTTTCGTACAGAAGAACCAATCATAACAAGTCATTTCGTCTTTGTCGTCCATTCTTTCCTGAGCTACACCGCACGATCCAGCAGTTGGAACAATCACGTCGTCGCCTGGACGCCAATCGGCTGGTGTAGCAATGTTGTAGGTATCGGCAGTTTGCATCGCGATTAACGCCCTTTTGAGCTCGTCAAAATTCCGACCCATTGAAAGAGGATAATAAATCATCGCGCGAATCATACCTTTCGGGTCGATAAAGAAAACAGCCCGTACCGCTTTGGTGGTGCTTTCGCCGGGTTGGATCATCCCGTATTTTTTGGCCACGTCCATGCTGATGTCCTCAATCAGAGGGAATTTCACCTCGATATTTTTCATGCCTTTAAATTCAATCTTTTCCTTGATGGTTCTAAGCCAAGCGATGTGGCTGTAAAGTCCATCGATAGATAATCCGACGAGCTGGCAGTTTAGCGCTGTAAATTGAGGTTCCATTTTTGCAAAAGTCATAAACTCCGAGGTGCAGACAGGAGTAAAATCGGCAGGATGGCTGAAAAGAATGATCCATTTGCCTTCGTAATCGGCTGGAAAATTAATTTCGCCTTGCGTCGTGATGGCTTTAAATTCAGGTGCTTTGTCTCCGATTCTTGGAAGTGAATTTACTTGTTGTTCCAAAGTTTCCATATGTGAATTTTTTAATATTTGCGTGCTGTTTTAGTAATTATTTTACTTAATAAAGGTATCTTATCTAACAGCCATTAAATGTGATATTTATCACTTAAACAAGTAATTCTTTGCAAAAAAAAAGCGTCTGATTGCTCAGACACTCTTTAAATCTTGAAAGTAAATATTATTTTTTAACGCAGCATGCTGCCTTCTTTTCTTTGGAGCAAGATTTCATTTCTGCCGCAGTACAAGACTTTTCTGTTTTGGCTTTCTTTTTTTGTTTTGGCTTTTCCTGAGCGTTTGCGTTCATTGAGAATAGGATTGAGGCTAGAGCCATCATCGAAATTACTTTTTTCATTTGTTGTACTTATTAATTATTAATCTTTGTTTTTTTCTTTGAAATTCGAGTTTGTAAATCAGCCATCCAATACCGATTAGAAAGTGCAATATAATAATGCTAAATATGACTTTATTAATAATTTTAAAATTTTGTAATAAATCCTTTTCCGGTATTCATCGACAAATGTAACTTCAATTGCTTTTTTCTAAAATCGTGCTGATTATTTCTTCTTTTGAAAGCACGCCGGATTGGCGCCAAAGCTGCTTGCCGTTCTGGAACAGCATCATCGTAGGGACGCCGCGAACGCGGTAATGATTCGCTGCCGCTTGATTTTTATCGACATCGATTTTAATTATCGAAATCCTGTCACCAAGGTTGTCCTTAACTTCTTTTAAAATCGGGCCGAGCATCTGGCATGGTCCGCACCAAGTCGCAAAGAAATCAATCAGCACGGGTTTTTCTGAATTGATGATGGCATCAAATTTATCGTTCATTTTCGTTATTTTATAAGTTCGATTTGGTATTCTTTATCGTACGACAGTAAATGTTTTAAGGCTTCCAGTGGTATTTTTTGTTTGCTGACCAGAAGCAACTCCTTAAAATTGGTGCTGATGCTGCAATTGCCGACACCATCGAGTCTGAGAATTTTTTCGGTAATCGTTGTGCTGCAATTACCACAAGATATTCCGCTGATCGCAAAAAGCTGTGCGGTATGTTCCTCTTTTTTTTCGAACTCTACGAATAGCTCGCTTCCAAATCTTTTTTCTATGGAATTTTGACATTCTGAAAACTGCCTAAAAATAAAAGATCCGCGGAAAAGGTTCTCATATTCAGGCTGACTGCCACCAAATGGAGGACCAACTTCAAAATCCCTGTCAAATAGCAATCCGGCCAAAATCCCGCCTGTTTTTAATAGAAAGTGCATCTGGAAAACGTACTGCTGTCGCATGAATGGAGGCAACGCACAAAAGAATGTCTGTTCAAAAATCAGATCGTACTTTTTGCTATGGGTAAAGAAATCGCCATGAATTATGGTTATTCCTTTTGCCCCTGAAAACTTTTGCTTTAGTTTATTTACCAGAACGGGCGCGATGTCAATCACCGTGACGTTAGTAAATCCTTGTTTCAATAAATAAACTGCTTCATGCGCGTTGCCACAACCGGGAATCAGGATATGGATATCTTTGGATGGCAATGCGTCTATGTATTCTTTAGTTGCCGGAGCTACTTCGCCCAAATCCCAACCTGTAGCATTTGCCATATATTGCTGGTTCCAGTAGTTTTCATCGAGCGGCTTGTCGCTGGAAACAACACAACATTTTTCTTCTTGCATATTTAAATATATTGGAAAGCAGCCAATCAGTTCATTTTTCCTAGTGCGCAACTAAGGTACGATTTCGTTTTACAGAAAATGGTATTATTTCCTTTTTCGGGATAGCCGAGTTCTGCCAGTTTCTGACTAATTACTTGCTTATCGGCATCACCGAAAATTATAATGGTATTATTTTCAAAGTTGACTTTGACCTGATCAACATTTTTAAATTTGAGCAATGCTTTCTCGATACTGTTTGCACAGCCACCACATTTGATATTCTCAACTTCTATCTGGTACATTATTTTTTATTTTGAAGGTGATATTATTAATATTGGCATAAATCGGACGGAAATTGATGAAAGAGGTTGCATAAAAATAACTACTACGACTCCCAGTATTAATGCTAACGTGCCGCACATCACATCCGTTAAATATAAAACGCAAGCCAAAATCGCAAGTACGATGAGGATGGCTTTGACTGTTGAACCGTTATTTTTTATCATAACTGTCTTTTTATCTGTTAATGATGTTATTTATGGATTGCCAGGTGCCGCCATTGGTGACATTTGTAAAGCCGTTTCTTTCCAGAGTGGCTTTTGCCTGATTACTGCGCATGCCACTGCGGCAGAAGACAATGATTTGCTTCTTGCCTTTAAATTTTGCCAACTGGTTTTGGATTTGATTTACGGGAATATTTACCGAGTTTATTACGTGGCCTTCTGCGAATTCTTCGGCAGACCGCACATCAACCAAAAACGCACCTTCTTTTATTAAATTTTCCATTATAGTATTGTCTTTTTTTGAAAATATATTTTTGATTATGTCGAACATCATATTGTTATTTAAGAGGTTTGCTGTTATAGTGCAAATGTATGTCTAACAATAGGGTTGTATAGTGACAAAAGTTACATTAAGAAAATTTCTTTAAAATCATAACGTATTATAGTTTTTAAATATATCTTTGTGAAGTGAATATTCACTAACTTAAATTATTTTATGAAAAAAGAGGCTTCAAACAGACAAGTCGAAATTATTGAAGCAGCTGGAAGGCTATTGATGGAAAGCGGAATTAAGGGTTTAACTACTAAAAACCTTGCGTTTCAAGTTGGATTTTCGGAAAGTGCATTGTACAGACATTTTAAAAATAAAGAAGATATTATTGTTCTTTTATTAGACTATTTAGCGTCAAATATTATAGAGCGATTGGAAAAAATTCAATTGGAGGAAAAAAGTTCAATTGAAAAATTGCAGAGCATATTTAATAGTCAATTCACTTATTTTAGTCAGAATCCACAGTTTATTGTGGCTATTTTATCGGAAGGGTTATTCGATGAAACTGAAAATATTTATAGATCGATGATGAAAATCCTTTCTTTTAAGACGCAATTATTGACCAATATAATTGAAAGAGGAAAAGCAAAAAATGAACTGACAAATGAAATTTCAACATCGGATATTGTTCATGTCGTTATGGGAAGTTTTCGCCTAATGATGCTGAAATGGAAATTATCTAAATTTGAAATTGATTTAATAACTGAAGGAAATAAAATAATAAAAAGTAATCTAAAATTGATACAAATATGAATATTGCAGATAACCATAACAAGGAAAAAGCGATTTCGACATTTTCGCTTTTTAAAGGATCAGAAGGCACAACGACGACTATCCAAATTTTAAGAAATCAAGAGCTCAAAGAACACATCACTAAAGTTCCTGCTTTATTAATATGTGTTGAAGGAAGTGTAAATTATGCAGATGAAAATGAGGCAGATGTCGAATTGCTTTCTGGTGATTATATTTTTATCCAACCAAATTTAAAACATTGGTTAAATGCTGGTCAGACTAGTAACTTGCTGTTAATCAAATAAAAGTGTGAAATGAAAAACATATTAAATTTAACCTTCTTTTTTGTGTTTTTTTCATGTAGTGACAGCAAAGAAATACAACCAATAAATCAAGACATTAAAGAACTCGTTTTTGCTTCCGGACAATTAGAATGGGACGATTCTTATAATTTAACGGCGCAAACAGATGGCGTTTTGCAAAATGCAAATTTTGAAGTCGGAAACAACGTAAATAAAGGGATAATCATAGCAACAATCGACAATCAAATTAACCAAATTAACGCACAAGTTGCTCGAGAACAATTGGTAATTTCTAATGAAAATGTTAGTGTTAATTCGCCAGCCTTACAACAATTGCAACAAAACATACAGTTTGCCGAAAGCAAATATCAGCAAGACAAAACGCAGGCAGAGCGGTATGTTCGACTTAATGAAAAGAACATAGGTTCAAGAGTGGAATTTGAAAATGCACAGTTGGCAGCCAAAAATTCTTTATCAAATTGGAATTCTCTAAAAAAACAATATGCACAAGTTTTGCAACAAGCCAAATTACAGCAAATTGCTACTAAAGGTCAATTGAAAAACAACCTGATTACAAAAAATTATAATTCAATAATGGTTACAGAAAGTGGAACTATCATCAAAAAACTCAAAAACGATGGAGATTATGTACGTAAAGGCGATGTAATTGCCACGATTGCCAATCAGCAAAAAGTAGAAGCCGTATTGAATGTTGATGAAAACAGTATTGGAAAGGTAAAATTGGGACAAACAGTTTTTGTTAAATTAAACACGAATAAAACAGAAGTTTACAATGGTAAAATCAGTGAAATTTTATCGGCCTTCGACCAACAAACACAATCTTTTATTTGCAAAGTTACTTTTGAAGAACCTATCACAAACGCACTTTTTGGAACACAATTAGAAGCCAACATATTGGTTGGAGAAAAGAAAGAGGCATTACTGATTCCACGCAATTATATGGGCTTCGGAAACAAAGTCAATGTTAAAGGCGAAAATGAAAATGTAGCGATAAAAACCGGAATTATTTCTACTGATTACGTAGAAGTTCTAGGTGGGATTGATAAAAATACCGTGCTAATTCCATTACAACCTTAAAGATGAATATCAATACTGTAATTGCAAGAACCTATGTTACCTCTAATAAGAAACTCACAGGCGTAGCGGTTTTAGGTGTTTTGTTAGGAATGTCGATTTATATTTTTATGAATTGCATGCTCGTTGGGTTTGATAAAACTTCCAGAGCATCTATTTTTAAATCAGCTTCACATATTAGAGTTTATAAAGATGATGAAATCAGTAAGCCTTTGATTTCAAAAGATGACGAAACACCTGTAATCATTAATCCAAAAGTTGTTCCTGTAAATAACACGATTGTCAACCCCAATTTGGTTATTGCAACCATTTTGAAACAGAAGGAAGTCACCGTTGTAACAGCCCAAGTCAATTCAAACATTTTTTATAACAATGGAAAATCGCAGATTTCGGGTTTTGCAGTCGGTATAAAACCTGATGAGGCCAATTTGATGTATGATATCAAGTCGTTTATGGTCGATGGCAATTTTGATTTGCTGAAATTAAACGCTAACGGAATTGTTATTGGAAGTGGGATTTCTGAAAAAATGAATTTGACTGTAAATGACAACATTAATCTGACCTCTTCTAAAGGAATTAACCGCACCTTCAAAGTGATTGGAATCTTCAAGACTAATAATTCGAGTACAGATAATATCAAATCATACATCAACCTCGCGGCTTCACAACAGTTGCTAAAAGAAGGAGCCAGTTATATTACAGATATCAATGTAAATATTATTGATCCTGAAAATGCTGAAAAAATAGCCCTAAAATTATCGAAACTTACCGGCTATAAAACCGAAGGTTGGAAACAAGCTAATGAAACGTTTATGGC